>Ga0100402_1001620_pt1 | contig 25916 bp, 19 predicted proteins | sample CryGeyme20150102_FD_80419 | JGI IMG/M metagenome (GOLD analysis project Ga0100402, IMG submission 80419) | Groundwater microbial communities from Crystal Geyser aquifers in Utah, USA - Crystal Geyser metaG 2015-0102 | ecosystem: Environmental > Aquatic > Deep subsurface > Groundwater | place...
CTTCCATTTTTCAATGTTGTGGGGCCATGGTCAATATCGATGCACTCCACGCGATCTTCAACTACACGTTACTACTCCATGAATATTAGGAATTTAACAGCGCTATTAAGTGCTACTTGTAAAGCTTATTAATAGTTGAAAAGTATTCTAGTTTATAAAAGATGTTAAAATGTATTCTTAACTTGATGTCATTGGTTGTTGGATGCACATCGGAGGGCCAAATATGGCCCCGCTCCGATGATGGGATACACGCGAGGATATTAAAAAATTTAATAATAATAGTACGGGTAATTGATAGTAGAGATATAGACCCCCAATCAGACCAAAACAAAATTCCACAATCATCATCCCGTAGACATATTCGGCATCAGCCAGCTCATATTGTTCAGTGCAAAAGTAGCATAACTTACGTAGAAGGAGCGTGAAAGAACGTACATCTTTGTTTTATGTCAAAATGAAATTGAAGCTGGGCAGCAGCAATCACTTGAATTTTCAGCTTCTCCTTGGAATCCTCTCTCCTTGTACAACATTATTTGGCAAGGAGACACACACTTTTTTCAGCCAATTTAACATCATTGGGTAATTGCAGTCAAAAGAAAGCTGGCGTTATTGCTTGAGACTTCCGCTGATTTTTTATTTTTCTTTGCATTAAATAATTTACAAATCATCTGTCGTTTTTTGTCCACCCCCCAAGACAAAAAACAAGCAAAGCACAGAATTATCCTCTTTTTAAAAGCAAAAACCAGTCAAGTTTATCTAGCATAGAGTAGACGCGATGTTCAGATTTTTCCTGGTGCAGTGAGCCTCTTTATGAGACCTTGGGATGGAGGAGGATGCGGTTTTTGTACCGGAATCAGACTAAATGATGGCAGCTCTGTTTATTCGAGATGGAAAAAAATGCAATAAGACTAATTTAGATAATGAAAGAAGATGGCATTGCGCAGAAAAATTCCAAGCTCACACAGTCCAACCATACCTGCACCTCCACTGGGAAATCCACCTCGTTCCTTGGGTCGGATATTGGGATCGATTCCCTGCCAAGCTTGGACGGTATCGTAAATGCTCTTTTCCATACCCAGTGTCAAAAAAGGCAAGGCAAACAAGCCATACACTCCCACCGGTGATTTCACCACTGCCTGAATCACTTTGACCGTAGCACCTCGTTGATGGCCATAGCAAAATGCCGTAAAGGGGACCATGGCCGCAGCAAAACTGTACATCCATGCCTCGTTGCTACGATGATCGTAATCGGAGACACTTTCGGGTCTTTCTTGTTCCTTCTTATTATCCGTACTGTCCGTCATGGTGAGACTACTTTTTAAATCGTTAATGTTGGATTGCTTAATAATACTGGTATAACCGTGGCTTATTTCGAGTGTTCAACTCTTGTTGTGAAATTATTACAGTAACGAATGTCTCCCTTTCGGACAAAGTTTGATTTATTAATTCGTTAATGGAAATAGAGGGAAAGTCCTGTGCAACGTATTTGAACCATAGCCATGACATCATCGTCTCATTCGTGCCAAGCTGACCTCAGAATTGGATGGCATTGAAGCACGGAAGCAAGTCCCCCAAATAGTCTCAGATCGCTGTTGCATGTATATTGCACGTTCTTCCAATGAGGGGGTATCTGTTCAAAATGGGGGCTCCTGTATCTTTCTTCCAACAACCTCTTCTAATAATTATTTACAGTAATGAAGAATCAGCATTTCTTTGATTTCTTTATCGGACAAACCATTTTTATTCATCGTTGTTGCGACGAAGTTTAAGAACTGCATCAGAGAATAAGCTCAATTAAAACAAGACATACAGAGAAAATAATGAATTCTATGATTGGACGATCGGCACGAAAGCTAGCGGTCTCTCGTCTCCAGCGAAGAACAGCACTGCGCCGCACCTTTCATGCCACCTCTGCTTTGAGCGGTGATGCCTTGGATATGGTCGATACCTTTGCTCGACGCCACCGTAAGTCATGACAATTTTTTTTGTTTCTTTCGATTACTTGTAACTGATGTGAGAATGAGCAATATCATTAATTTGCAATATCTTGGAACTTACAAAATTGTACACGTATGGTTGAATGTTGAATCGAATTTAACTCATGTTGCGTTCCTCCCACGCTCCATTCCGAAGTTGGTCCCTCCCCAACTGACGCCAAGAATATGCTAGCTACCATTGGATTTCAAGATTTTGATGGCTTGGCTAAATCCACGGTTCCACCAAATATTTTATCGGATAAAATGTTGGACTTGGAACCCGCTTTGACGGAAAGTGAAGCTATTAATCGATTAAAGTCTTTCACGGACAAGAATAAAGTTATGAAATCCTACATTGGAGCGGGTTATTACGATACGATTGTCCCTCCCGTGGTTCAGCGGAATGTTCTAGAAAATCCTGGGTGGTACACGGCGTACACTCCCTACCAGGCTGAAATTTCCCAGGGTCGTCTCGAAATGCTCTTGAACTTCCAGACCATGGTTGTGGATTTGACGGGACTTCCCATGGCCGTGGCATCTCTTCTTGACGAATCAACTGCTGCTGCCGAAGCAATGCAAATGACGTTTGCCTTGAAAGGAAAGAAAGCAAAAAAGGACAAGTTTTTTGTTTCGGAAGATGTCCATCCTCAGACCATTGCTCTGATCAATACTCGGGCCGGGGCCATTGGCATTAAGGTCGTTCACGGCAAGCACAGCGAAATTGATTTTTCTGCCGGAGACTTTTGTGGAGCTTTGATTCAATACCCCAACACTTATGGGTCTGTGGAATCTCCCGGTGAATCGTACAAGGATTTCACAGCTCGCGCACACGACGGCAATGCTATGGTGGTGGCTGCTACGGATCTCATGGCCTTGACCAAAATGGCTCCTCCTTCGACCTGGGGAGCTGATATTGCTGTTGGATCTGCTCAGCGTTTTGGTGTTCCCATGGGATTCGGTGGTCCGCATGCTGGATTCCTCTCGACTTCTGATCAATATTCTCGAAAAATGCCTGGACGCGTGATTGGTGTAACAGTAGATACAGCCGGAAAACCTTGCCTTCGCATGGCAATGCAGACGCGGGAACAGCACATTCGCCGTGACAAAGCTACTAGTAACATTTGCACTGCTCAGGCGCTCCTCGCAAACATGGCTGCATCTTATGCTATCTATCACGGACCCAAAGGGCTTCAAGATATTGGAGGGCGTATCCATGCTCTGGCCTGTGTTGCTCACAGAGAAATTGGCAAGGCAGGATTCAAAGTTACAGAAGAGCCGTTTTACGACACGTTCACTGTGGATGCTTCTTCCAAGGGAATGACTGCTGCCGACATTCAAGCTGGGGCTGTCAGCGTTGGTGCCAATGTGCGCCTGATTGACGACAACACTGTTGGTGTCTCTATGGGCGAGGGAATCACTCGTGATGATGTTACGGCATTATTAAAAGGTGCCTTTGGTATTGCTGATCCAGACTTGAGTGCTGATGATTCCTTGAAAGAAATGGATCCATCCTGCGCACGTGAAGGTGAAATTCTGACCCATCCTATATTCCACATGCATCACTCTGAGACCCAAATGCTCCGTTATCTGAAGGCGCTGGAGAACCGCGACCTAGCCCTGAATCATTCGATGATTTCTCTTGGATCGTGTACCATGAAACTGAACGCCACAAGTGAAATGGTTCCCGTCACTTGGCCTGAGATATGCAATATCCATCCTTTTGCTCCCCATGATCAGGTGCAAGGGTACCATGAAATGATTGAGGATCTCAACAAGGATTTATCGGAAATTACTGGATTCGAGGCAGTTAGTTCTCAACCAAATTCTGGCGCTACCGGAGAATATGCTGGACTTCTCGCCATTAAGGACTACTTGTCGTCCATTGGCCAGGGACATCGCAACATTTGCCTAATTCCAAAGAGCGCCCATGGAACCAATCCTGCCAGTGCCGTCATGGCCGGTATGAAGGTAGTAGTCATTGAAAATGACGACATGGGAAATATCGACTACGAAGACCTCCTGGGAAAGATCGCCAAGCACAAGGACGATATTGCCGCTTTCATGGTGACCTACCCCTCCACGTTTGGTGTGTTCGAGGAAAAGATTGTCGAAATTATTGACTCTATCCACGAAGCAGGCGGGCAAGTTTACATGGACGGAGCCAACATGAATGCTCAGTGCGGGTTGACCAGCCCTGGTCTGATCGGTGCCGATGTTTGCCATTTGAATCTTCACAAGACTTTCTGCATCCCACATGGAGGAGGTGGACCAGGTAAGCGGATGTCTTATTGCGTCTGACACTAGGATAGTACATTATTAACGAGTGATATTCTAAACCAGTCAACTTCACATTGCTACATCCTCAGGTGTTGGATCCATTGGAGTTGCCAAACACTTGGCACCTTTCCTCCCCGGGCACGTTTTTGACGCCGAGGCCTCTGGGAAACTATGCGGTTCCGATGCTTGCGTTCCCAAATTAGAGGGAGCAATCGCCGCGGCTCCTTTCGGCTCTGCGGCAATCCTTCCTATCTCCTGGATGTACATTAAGATGCTTGGACCTGATGGTCTGAAGGCTGCAACCGGTCATGCAATTCTAAATGCCAACTATATGGCTGCTCGTTTGAATGGTGCCTATGATGTTTTGTTTACTGGCAAAAACGGGCAATGTGCCCACGAATTTATTTTGGATCTGCGTCCATTGAAGGCTGCCACTGGTATCACCGAGGAAGATGTGGCGAAGAGATTACAAGACTACGGATTCCACTCTCCCACAATGTCATGGCCCGTCTCTGGAACTCTTATGGTGGAGCCAACTGAGTCTGAAGATTTGGCTGAACTCGACCGTTTCTGCGATGCAATGCTTTCCATTCGAGCCGAGATTGATGAAATCGGAAAGGGCAATATTGCTTTGGAAGATTCTCCACTTCGGAATGCCCCTCACACCATGGAAACCCTTCTATCTGAAAGCTGGGATAAGCCTTACTCCCGCGAAGTTGCAGCTTACCCTGCACCATGGATCAAGCCAAACAAATTCTGGCCTTCCTGTGGCCGCGTTGACAACGTCTACGGTGACAGAAATCTCATTTGCACTTGTCCTCCTTTGGAAGCTTACGAGGACGAAGACGATATCAAGAAGGTCGCATAAACAGCCGGCAAGTTTTGCATACTACTAGAAATTTTAAAATTGATTGCGCGGGCTTGTTTCATAATTGGTTCATGGTTTGATTCTCATACCTGCTTAATATGTGATAATGCAAACTAGTCTTATTTTAATCCATGCTAAACTCAAATTATAACTAATGATCGGAATACTTGACACAAGCAAATGGCAGAACAAGAGCAATTTGTGAGCAGCAAAGCAAAGCGGAAAAGGTGGCTCTGATAGACGACAACTCTTATCAAACATGCCTTTCCTACCTATTCAGTACCGACCATCGACGTATTTGAAAGCCTTTGTCGAAAGATCGACAGAATGAGATATATTGTTTAGGCTGAACTGCCGTGGCTGCTGCCTATGTTTTCTGCAAACCAGACATGAGACGAAGGTTACAGGCAAGCTTTGTCGGCCCAGACTTGCCAGCTTCTCCAGTAGTAGGCCGTTGCAATCGAATTCTCTCTGAGGTGCTACTGCTTCGTCCTGGTAAAGATCGGATGCGCTACTCCTATGCATGGAACTATTATTTTTCATCCGACTAAGTAGAAACCAGTGTCGGATTACGTACGCGGTTCGGTTCAGCAAAGACCAGTCGACAAAAGTCATAGACTTATTATTATAACCTATGACAAGCCAATGACCTTAACGGAGATACGATCGAGGCTACGAAAGCGAATAATTTTTTTTTTCCCTCTCATTCTCAAATAACCCGACTATCGACTAGTATCATAGCTTTGTTGTCAGCCACAAAAGTAACTCAATTTTCTACTCGAATATCCCGACAAGACTTCTGTTGAAGTATTGTTATCCTGGAAGATTCATTGGGCGAGCTAACTCTCTGATTAATCGGCCCATGGTTGAGCAATCAGGTGTTAACCAGTGTTCCCGTTAGAATCCAGGACTGTGAGACTGTTGGCTGTCTAGGGGCCTTGTTCATCATCCTGCATTTTCTTGTATAAAGGACTGAAGATCCAAATGGAGACTCCTACAGGGAAAATAACGACTTCCGGAGGGATCAAAGATGCCACCTCCGATGTAAAGATAACGTCCGCTCATTTCGCCAACGAGGAGTATGTAGTTCTTCAAAAAAGCCAAGGCCATTTTGTATCGCCGCAGACCTACCAGAGCGATCCCAACACGCGATATTTGGTCAATCGTCCCTACCTGGTAGACTGGCTCGGTCATATTGGTGAATTCTTTCACTTGCAAGAGACGACCGTTCATGTAAGCGTCTTGTTTTTGGACAAGATTCTTCGGTCTAAACCGGATTTTCCAGGGGGAAATTCGTACCTGATGGCGGCTGTATGTTTGTCCGTGGCTGCAAAATACGAAGAAGCCGAAAGAAATTGTCCGCGCTTATCAGAATTGCTCAAGGTTCCCAACTTGCATAACTGTGGATTTACACCCGCCTCCTTTCGGAAGAGCGAACTTCAGATCTTGAACATGCTGCAGTGGAAGCTCCGGGCCATTTCTCCACTGCACGTGCTGCAGTTTTGGCTCACCGATTCGTCAGGGTTTTTGCACCCCAAAGATCGGCCTATCTCAAAGCGTCAAAGAGTGGGAAAATCTTTACGCAAATTTGCCTCGTTCTTTTCCAATATCTGTCTACAAGAGTATACCTTTCAACAATACTATCCGACGCACTTGGCTGCGGCTATTTTGATGGCCTGTCGATTTGCCGTCAAGGTGAAACCCTGTTGGAGACCAGAACTGACAAAGCTCACGGGATACGAAAAAAAGGATGTACAATTTCTCTTCGGGCATGTTTGGCATCTCTATGCCACCAAATTTCCACAGGAAGTTTCCAAATATCGGCCACTGTCGCCTCGAAGCGTTGTCACAGCATCGGCTGCCTCAGTGACGGACTCCCCGAAGTCGACTACAAATCTATCCATTGACAGTCGCTCGCCATAGCAAGTAGTATTGGGTTCCAAGATCGCCGAATATAAATGCATACGTTTTGACTTGAATGTTAGCCTTTTCGTCCTGCTACACACATATTGCCAAGCACATGAAGTATTCAGTAGATTTTTCAGTCTCACTTTCATATTTTCCCTTACTACGACCATAGTAAGACATATGATCATGATAATTTTCAAGTAAATCCCTCTGCATAACGATTTAACCATTCATTAGCGAACCTAAAGCTATACTTATGCGAGGATAGGACGGCAGACCTTCTACAAAGAAGACAATTCTCACTGCCCACTCTGTTTGTCACAGGGACTGTTAGACCAAGGATCGGAGCCCTCGATCGGAGCGGCTGTTACTTCTTCTTACGTTTTCCCTCTTTTAGCAGTTTTATTTGCTGCATGACAAGTTGTTTTCGCTTCCAAGATAAGTACGACAACCAATTGTTCTTCCTTAATTTGTTGGCTTGAAAGCGCTTACAAAACCAACAGCCAGTGTATACTTTTTGTGCTTATAAGACTAGTTTACATGTCTATATTCATTATGCTTTTACATAGCTGTCTGTCCTACCAGGAGCACTCAGAAAAAATACCCTGAAAGCATGGATACTTTAAAAAGATACAAAGAGACCATATCACTTTTTTTGAGTCTGACCAAAAGGCTTGCAATAGGATACGGACTTACTTCTTTTCACTTGTTGGTTCCTTGTAATTTTCGTTTCACTGCTTGAATGCAAGCATCTATTCGTGCTCGTTCCTTGTCAGGATTACCTTTGGCCATGGATAAAGAGGAAGTATTGTCGGCATTATTACTATTGCTACCGGCTCCTAACCCAGATCCTCCGTGTTGTTGTTGTTGATCACTATGAGCAGGTCGCACCAACAATCTTCGTCCCAACAAACCACGTCCATCCAAGGCTTGCATGGCAGCAGCAGCTTCAGAAGGACGAGCGTACTGGCAAAAGGCATATCCCTTACGTTCAATCAAATGCAATCGTACAATGGTCCCGTGGGACATGCACATTTTTTCGACATGCGTTTGGGTTATACGAGGATGCAGTCCTCCAATGAAAACGGTACAATTATTCTTTGTATGAGCTGCAGCAGGAGCTACCGCTGCTGCAGGTGGCGGTTTGGAGGCAACACTTTGCTGTACGACCACAACGTCTTCGGGATGTTGTTCCTGTTGGTGTTGGCCTTCTTCTTCTTCTTGCTGTTGCGGGGAGTGCTCCAAGGTACGTTCCTCTCCCACCAAACATCGACGACGTTTAGTAGATGGTTCATTATCACTAACAACCATTTTGGTTTAATTCTTTAGTGATGGCAAGATGTGCAAAATTTTCCTGTATTGAATTTGTCGTTGATTGTGTAGAAAAGCAAGCTACAGTTCCTTCCGTCTGTAGAATACTTTTTGTCTTCTTTTTCTGCTTGCAAAACGCTCAACCTGGCGCAGCTTCGAGGCAAGAGATGGATGGACCTGCGTATTGCCTGTATCAGTAGTAGCACTCTTTCTTCCTTTTTAAGTTGGCAATCAAAAGTACAACCAAGCGAGATCACTCTTGTTTCAATTCAAGTAGCTACTCAACAAAATAGCTAGTACTACTAGCTAATAGTAGAGGGCTTCTTGATGTTGTTGCTGCTGCTATTTTTATAGTTTTGTTTTGGTCGTTGGTTGGTGGTGGTTGCTTTTAAAGCGTTGTGAAAAATAAATATTGGTTACACAATCGATGCTTGGCTTCTTGGCACACCACAGCACCATATTCGATGAGTCACCCGGGCGTCCAGGATTCTCCGAAATACTACTCCGGAGTACGTACAGCGCAACAAAACAATACTACCAGTACTACTAGATTAGATTCTAGTCTACTTCGTAATTAACGAAGTAACGTAAAACCAAAAATCAACCAACAAATCCAGCTCCGATTTACTTTTTTGAGTTTGTTCTGAATTTCGAAATTGTCAGCGCACTGCCCCATTTCCATCACGCAGACGATCAAGTGCATTCCTTCTAGCCATGCCGCCTCCCTGTTCGAATCGATTTGATTACTTTACCAAGGGCATCCATCCCAACCCGGTATGTTTCGTGTCTTGTGTCTTGTTTGACTGTTCGTGCTTTTGTTAAACAGTTGCAGCACAGAAACACAACATGCATACACATATGCATACACACACAAACGCACCGTACCGACGTCAACCTCACTGTTTTCTTGTATCTCATCATCGCTATATTAAAAAAAAAGCCTTCATCGGATAGACGAACGGCAGGAGCTCCTCACACACCTGCACATCCATGTTCCAATCCCAAACTGTTCTGGGTACAATGTAATTTTTGCATTAAACGAAACGGAAATCTATTTCTGAAAGATGACAAGGCCTGGATGAAGAGCCGGGAAGAGCAAATGATGCACCACCTAAAAACTTGTTGCCCTGAAAGCCTTCAGGCTTGGAACGAAATCATTGCTTGGAAAGCCAAACGCAAAGGTGTGGATGTCACCGAAATGACAACCACAGCTGATGGAAGCAAAACGAAGCAACAGAAGAAAAAGAAAACGAAAAAGCGAGATGGTTCTGCTGCTACTGCTACAGTAAATGAAAATGCTCCGTACAAAAAGAGTCGACAAAGTACACCTTCAAGTACCAACCATACAATGGATTTGTATTCATCATTTGGGAAAGGAGGATGGTCCGTGTCACAGTCGGACCACGCAAATACAGCAACAGCTGCATTCCCGCCGGTAGAACACACTGCATTGAATGCTACCCACCAGCAATATTTTCACAAGATTTGTACCATTGCCACGGCAATTCACAATCTTCCTGGCTCGTTTTTTGAAAGTCCAGTCATCAAAGAACTCTTTCATTGTGTACGACCTGCCATGGTGGAAAATGGGCAATTGCCGACTAAACAGCAATTGATGAATGCAAAGAACGGATACATTGCCAAATATGCCACGGAACAAGTCCTAAATGATATGAATCGTGTGATATCTTTCTTGCGTCGATATGATGGATTAAAGGCCGCTATAATAGTTAGAACCAGTACTCGTTCTTCTACTCTTGACGAGGAAATGAGAAGGTCCTGTACACTTGTCTGCGGAGGAGAGGTGTCCTGTCGGATTGTCCCCGCGATCCAGAGAATGGATACGGATCGGACAGATTTGGTATTTCAGCAAGGAGGAACATCCGATAACGTCGCGGCAATAGTGAATTGTGTTGAAGGTCAACTTCGCATGGGTGCCAGGGCTTTGGGAAAGTCTATTTTAGGAGATGAGACGCCATTAATGTCAAGAAAAGATGATAATATGACGGCGGAGGGTGAAGCTGCCCCAGTCTCGGAGGAAAAAAACGAGGAGAAGAGAAGGATACAAGAATCGACTGGAATTGCACTGATTGCATCTTGTTTGTTGATCCGAGACACAGCAACGTGTGATGACGATGCTCTGAAACGCGCTCAAAGGATTTTGTCCTATCGATGGCCAATGATTTGCTTCTTATCCATTGAATGTTTGGAGAACCAACTCAATCGGCTCTTCAATCAACTATTGGTGAAACTACCAATTGAAGATTTTCAAGAGCCCCTTGAGTGCTTTTCCTCCACGCTTCGAGAGCTACAGGAGTTGGGCAGACGGTCCAACCCAGAATTTGTTGAACTGAAAGAAAGCCTACTGAAGTATGTGCGCAATACGTACGGTTCGGAACACGAGCAATCGGCGCTAAACCTGTTGGATGGCAACAACTTTCTTTTTTGTACGAGTTGGACTCCACTACAAAAGGGATTGGCTTCTCTTTTGCGCATCAAAAGGGCCTTCGCGTTTTTTGCAGAGGAACAGTCGTCGAATCCACATCTCCCAAAGCAACTGCGGTGCTTAGCTGATCCGCTGTTTTGGAAAAAGATAGAGGTCGCAGAAGCGCTGATTCGTCCGCTAGCCAGAGCAGCGCTAACTTTCAAACCAGAGAATGAGGCCGTTTCGAAGGACAGCAAAACGACTCCCCCAACTTTGGCAGACCTGGTGCATATACTGTACTCACTTTGGTACGCTTGGACCACGGCCGGCTTAACAGAAGCTGTGGAATTGGTTGAGAATAGATGGCGACAGTATGAGCATCCTTTGATGATTCTTGCATTTTTGTTGCATCCCGGGTATATCCAACAAGCACAGGCGTTCCTTACAAAACAATCTCAAGAGGACGGCTTGTATTCCGCAAAATTCCTTTCCAATGCTATTTTGGGCTATACGGTAAAATACCTGGCCACTGAACTCGCAGGCAAACAGCCCATGTCCATCCCATTGCTGAAGAAACAAGCGTCTGAATATCTATATTCACTCGAAAATGATAGCATTAACAGAAGCCAGGCTTCTTGGCAGATGAAAAATGACTGGAAAGAGTATTGGAGCTACCATACTTCAATGCCAGAGTTGTCAAAGTTTGCTTTGTTCATTTTGGGCATCACAGTACAGGTGTGTTTTGCTTCATTGTTTCGCTGGTGCGGGTTTTGGTTGCGGGCTGGATCAGCTCCTCACACCTTCCGCACATATTGTTCTCTATCATCAAGTCAATTACCACAGACGAAATGTTTCAGGAATTGACCGCGCAGTGTGCACAAGTAGAAATAAAGGAAAGTTGCAAAATGGCTCAAAATTCCGACAAATGTTCGCTGTTGTCAGAACATCTTCAAATACTTCAAAAATCGGCAGAGCCCTTGTCTATGAAATGGAATCGCAAGGAGCCTAAGACGAAGAACAAAGAGCGACCACTGCTGCAAATTCTCAGCCCTGTTGAACGGCCCTCCGTGCTCGAAAGCAATATTAGGAATAGACCGTCGAGCGCTGGTAGTCGGGCACTAATTCACTCTTTGGCTTATCAGAGTACCTCTGTTACCAAAGATGTTGACAAATCCTTACTTGAGCAGCGCGTTTTTTCTGCGTTCTCAATCAAAGAAATACTTGGCAAAACCGTTGTTCAGTTCTGGATCGCTGCGCTCAAACAATTTAGCGAAGAGTACAATGGCGTTTCCGATACAGGAAACGAAACGCAGGAATGTGCATCGTCTCGACCAAATGAAACACAGCTTGAAGACTTTGTAGTGCCGCAGCTGACCCTACCGTCGTATAGTCAAGCCGCGGCAGCATCGCCGGGAAGAAGAGCTCGCAGGACGTATCGTCCTGAACAAACCGATTTTGATTTCATGAAGGGCTGGATCGATACTCGCAATCAAGCAATGTCCATTGGTAGCATCGCGCCCATAGAAGAACAGATTTCACAATTGAAAAACTACCGCGCTAACAAGATCGAATTGGCAAATTTCTTTGATGTCAACGAAATACCTCCTTCTTTTGTGGACAGCCTCACACAATTCGATGATGACGAAGAAGCACTTGTTGTCTGAATGCCGGTCCACTGTCCGGCTTGTGCTTTACTTGTCGCCATAGCTGTCTCATCATCGATGCGAGTAGACTACTCTACTACTAATCCGAGTACTCTGATATTAGCTATTTGAGTAGCTACCAGGTACTAGTAGTAGTAGGCTAACAACACGAGTAAACCTGAAAATAGTCATTTCGATAGGGTTGGAGATACGGCACGACACTGGCAATTGCTATCCATTTCCGTTGAACACCATGGTGCTTGTGCTTTCTTGTATTAATACTTTTGATTAGTTTTACCTTGCGAAGCACTTTAACTTTTATCTCTAGTAGCCTATAGTTACCTGAAGATATCTAAGTCTACTCGAATATTATTTTACTTATTCTACAACCATGGTGAGCGATAGGGAGGTTGGGTTTGTTAACTTTTTCAAAGAAGCGTATTTTCTTTTTCGGTCTTGATTTCCTCCGAAATCAATTGTAGGGTTGCAATGTTTTCCTTGGTGCTGCTAACCACTCCATTATTTCTGTCCTTTGTGTTCTTCCTCATTTTGTCTGTGCCTTCGTGTTCAATGGAACTACTGTTTAGACGGACATTCAATATTGGGATGATACTCTTTCAGAAGAAATCGAGGCAATCCAGCAATTGCTGGATCAAGTCCAGTCCATGGGAGAAGGGGCGGAAAAGTCGGGCATCTTTGACCGTGTCGAAAAGCGATTGCGAGCCGCACAAGGAACCAAGCGTTCTTTCAAAATGGAAACCCGATTAGTAGCGGATGTCAATGCCAGAAGAAAATATGAATCTAGGCTGAAGCGATTAGACCAACAGCTGATGACTCTGCAAGCCGATTGCAAGGCGCTGCGGCAAGAGCATGAACGTGGAGAATTGTTCGATGGCCAAGGTGGCGGGGAAGGCGGCGCCCCCGCTGAAGAAGACGCTCAAAAAGCAGGTGATGCTATGCTCGGCGAAGCCATGAATTTGCAAGATAAGACACAGGACTCGTTGGGAAACACAAAATCCCTGATTGCGCAATCCAAAGAAGTTGGCATGTCGACACTGGAAGAACTAGAACGCCAACGTGATGTGCTGGACAATATTGAAAAAGAAATTGACCGCGTTGACGACAATCTTGCTCGAGCCGAGGCATTGTTAAAGCAATTTGGAAAGCGCATGGCCAGTGACAAATTTATTCAATGTTTTGCAGTTCTCAACTGTCTCTTACTGCTGGGTGTCATTGTTTACTTTGTTGTCAAGGGCGGAAGCCTGACTGGAGATGAAGATGACACACCTAGTAATCCCTTTTCTTCTACGTTTGGCTTAGGTGGCGACGAAGAAGGCACACGATACTTGCGTCGTACATGAGCATCAACGAGCTGAGTTGCAGCGCATCTTACAAAACCCCAAACTAGCGTAATTTTTTACTATCAGATAAACATACATTGTGTACCCTGAAAATCAACTCCTGCTTGTAAATAATGTGAGGGAGTGAACTGAAAATCTTTGCTATTCCGCTTTTATTGGAAAGGCTCTGTCACCTTCTCGCACCAATCAAAGAGTGCTCTTGCGTCGTCCATATTCTTGGCACTACTGCTCTCGTCAAATTCGGCACAATCCTTGTAGTATCCTCCATTTTTCAGTTCAGTGGAAGGCAAGGCTGCTACTGTAATCGTAGTTGATGCCCCTTCTTGAGGTGATTTGATGGGAAACCACCATCCCTCATGTAGTATGATATCAGGCAGTTCATCAATGGAATCACGAAGGATTTGCAAGGGTGATGCATAAATGTGCTTGCCCATATCTGTATAAACAGTGCCTGTCACATTGAAACAATATATTTATAAGTTTATGAACAAAAAGAAACAACTTGTAATGGGAAGTTCGTAGTTTGCGCATCATGATGGTGGGGATAATTCTCACCCGGATGAAGCGCTGCCGTCTCCACATGGTAGCGCTTGTGAAATTCTTTGGCCAGAAGAATCACTCCAGTTTTACCTATGGCAGATAAAAGAGAAGATTTTAAATTAGGTACCAGATTGGCTCTTGCAATTTCTACGGAACATGTCTTTTTCTTACTTTGTTGGAACCATTCGTCATAATCAGCCGAATTCTCGGCCAGAGAAAAATCTTGATAATAGGAGATATTGATTCGAGGAGACCCTAGCTTCGAGAGGGAAAAATTGCAAAAAATGAGAGCTAAACAGAAAAAGAACAGTAGCGATACATCCAGCCACTACGTTGTATCTTACCATGGAATGAAAAGTAGAAGACAACCACACTTGACGTGTTGTGCTAGGTAGTAGGAGTTTGGACAACAGAAAGTGACCTACCACATTGGTACCCATTTGCATTTCAATTCCTTGTTTGGTCTCAGCAGCTGGACAAATGATGCCAGCATTGTTGATGAGAACAATTCGATCGTATCGTTCGCCTACTTTTGCAGCAAAGGTCTTGACACTCTCTAGATCTGATAGATCCAGCACCATGCCGTCCACATTGTTGGATGAATTTGCGTTGGCTGCAGTCAAAGATGCCATGAATTCTTCTAGCCTCCCGGCGTTCCTCCCCCCAATCACGACGCGGCCACCTTCATTCAATAAAGCTTTTACAGTTTCTGCCCCAATTCCCGAGTATCCACCCGTAACGACAAACGTCTTGCCCAAAATACCGTTCCTGGCCAGCCTGGCAGCCTCCATGGCGGTTCGATGATGGACTGTTGGTATCATTTTCTTGAGTACATTCAAGCTGAACACGGCCAGAAGAATAACAGCAAGAAATACCAAGGTGTTTTGAATTAGTTTCCGAACTCTCGTATTAGCGGTGCTCTTGTGAATCGTTGAAGCATTCGTCTTCACATTGGCCGTTTTCCTATAGGCTTTATCCGGTGATGGCCGTATCTTTCTCGGCCGTATCATTCTATCAAAATATAAAATATGCCGCCCATTTCTGTATAATTTCAATCGCTTGAAGATAAATCCAGTTGCTGCCGTCTAAACCAAGTAGTATTCCAGTATTGCTTAATTTATGTTTCTACTAAATAGGCTTTTCATGAGAAAATACATTCAGTAGATTTAGAACTATCAGTCCAAAAGTAATGACACTTTGAATACACTTCATATTACAGGAGGAGCGAGTGTACTGTAGTAGGTCTACTGCTCCTACTAGTCTAGTAGCTAGTAGCGTAGGAGTGCTATTAATAAATAGGCCCATTTAGAGTACCAGGTAGTAGTAGACCCTCTACTAGCTACTAGCTGAGTAGCAGTAGCTAGCAAATATCGTCCTTTTAGACGATCAATTATGAGCTCGCACATTTGCTCAAGTACATCTGATTACTGGTATTTCACAGCTTGCTTGAATCAAAATCAACTCATCAAAGATACGGATGATCGTAACTCTCATTAATAGTAGTAATAATTATTTATTGAACAGTCATCATCAAGTTCAGGTTGTTTCCTCTCGTATCCTTGCATTTTGTTATGGTACTGCGTTCGATTGAAACTACAACCTCATTGCTACTCGCAATATTCCTGTCCTTATTGCTTCTGCGAAATTCAATCGCCTTTCAAATACCATCTCACACAGCCAAAGACACGCCATGTCTACTTCCAATGAGGCACCACCAACAACGCCCGTGCCTACAGCGTTTTAGAGGTGGGTCGATGCAACCTTTGAACCAATCTGGGTCTGCAACTCCATCTGACAACGAAAAATCTCGTAAAGAACGCCAAAACGCTGGATTGGCGCGCTTCTTGAATGCATTCTACCGAGGAATCACGGTCCCATTCCCAACTCTCTCTCGTTTGACTTTGGGCGACACGGATTCCAAAAAAGCAGATGCTAGTCAGAAGACGTCCATTGGTTTTACTCTGCGCGAGTCGATTCTTGCAATCGTTGTGTACCTACTAATTGGTGCTGTCTCGTATCATTTGGCTGCCTTTCAAGTTCCCGACAAGGGAGCTCAGATTAAATCCTGGTCCTTTGTTGATGCAATCTACTTTTCTGTGGTCACCTTCACCACAGTTGGCTATGGTGACATGTATCCAACCTCCGCACTTGGAAAGATCTTTACCATAATGTTTGGTTTGTCAGGAATATCTATATTAGGACTGGCCATTGGTACTATAGGATCGAAAATAATTGCAACAGAAAGTGAAATGATTGACAAAGCAAAAGAGAAAAGTCGCCGACGTATTTTAGGAATCATGAGTTCCCTTGGTAACGGCCATCCAAATGATAGAAGCAAAAGGGGTGATGTAACAGAGAACAGTTCCAGTAAAGGCACGACTAGTGTGTCTTCCGCTACATCAGATACAAGCAACAAAAATGAACAACCACAGTGGAAGCACACTCTTCAAACGGTGTTGTCCAAATCTGTACCTGCTTTATCTGTAGTGGTCCTTGGTGGCATTGGCATGGGACGGCTGGAAGGTTGGTCATTGTTGAATTCCATCTACTATGCCTTTGTCACAGCAGCGACACTAGGATACGGTGATTATTCTCCTGTTACGAGACCGGGTCGACTATGGGGTGTCATCTTTATCCCCCTGGCTGTGGCAGCGGCGGGAGAAGTGCTGGGGAATGTAGTGACGACCTTGCGAGAACGTCGACAAAATCAATTTTATCAGTCCCTCGTGAAACAAGAATTAAATACAGAAAGACTTCTAGCCATGGATACGGATAAAGATGGGACAGTGTCAAGAGAAGAGTACGTAGAATTCATGTTGCAAGAAATGGAGTTGGTCAGCAAAGAAGAATTTGCAGAGTTGCATGCTCAGTTCGCCAAGCTCGATGCGGACGGTGGAGGATTTCTGGACAAACAGGATATTGAACGTCGAATAGCGAATAGGGAACAAGATTTATCGATGTAGCTTGCTTATCAATTGGGGGGATGCCTAGTTGAGTGTGTAAAGGTCGCGCGGACCTATAATTGTTGGCTTACTATCTCCAGACAAAAGAATTTAGTTGAAAACTCCAAGAATGATGGATATTTATGGATGTGAAACATAAAGATACTCTAGTAGGGTACTACTACTGCTACTAGCTAGCTAGTAGATTACTACAGTAATAGTACGTAGTAATGACGCGGACGCACATGATGACATCATCATCACCACTTAGTCAGTCGCATAATAGTAGTTGGGACTAAAATCTTCCACCTGGATTTGCCTTCATCGTTGCTCATCATCAGCATGCTTCCATGCTTCCCCCATTTGGGTTTGAAGCAGAGAATGTGCCATCGTCAATTGGAACAGATCCAAAATTCTGATCGAAAGAACTGAGCAATACGCAGACATCACAATTAAATAATAATAAGGTTGCTCCTGTCGTCAAGTACAAGAAACATCATTATTAATTGATTTCGGCATTGTTATAACCTCCACTCTACAAACTGGTTTTGAATTGACGCGAGATATCAAATTTTATTATTATTCCACCAACACCATGGCTATTATTATTTTACGATTGATTTCATCCATTCTTTTGGCCACCAGTGTATCTGGATTTTCTCCATCGGCAACGCAACCTGCTAAATTATCCCGGGTATCCTCCTCCAAAACGCAACTCTTTATTTCCTCCTGGGGTACCAAAGGATCTCCCTATACATCTGCCAGATCGGTGGAACATGAAAACATTGAAGAAAATTTGCAGGCCTATCTCAAGGAACCAGAGGCCGTCGAAGCGCGCGCCAATATCGACGGAACTGTCATGGTCAGTGGTCTGGTGAAGAGCAAGGAACGCACCGATCAGACCATTTTTGATTTGTTGAACCACGAAGACTCGGCTTTTGAATTTGATAAAATTGTTGCCTTTGTGGACGATATGAAATTTGCCAAAAAACGTCTCTTGTCCCGCTCAGCTCGATACACGGGATTGTTGGATAAGCTCGATTTCAAGGAGGCTGCCAGTGCTGGAGACCTTCCAACTGCTGCTGATTTGGAAGGTGTCAAAAGTTGGATTGCCTTTATCGATGCCACGGATGATAAATCCAAGGCCTTGGCGGATGTTGAAGCCATTGCTGGACTGGCCAAGGCTTCCCCCTCTGTGGAAAATGTAGCCATTCTTTTGGCCGGTGCGAACGACATTGACGAAGCCGCCTCTAAAAAGGCACTGGAATCACTCCAAGGAGATAATTCCTTGTCTTACACTCTAGTCGCTGTGGGGAAGATTGAGGAACATGCCGAAGGCTCCTTTCCTTACCGTTATGCCGAATTTGGATCGGAGGAGGGTGTATTGCCTGAAACGTGTGTCTACTCTCGTGATGAATCCCTCCGTTTGGTCACTGAACTCTTACAATTGGAGTGTGGTGTTAACAAGGCCTTGACTTTCCGTGAGGTCTACAACGTCAATATCACTGAAGCTCGCTTGGTTAAGGGACTTCGTGAAGCTGGATATGCCCGCCCTCAGGAAATTGATCACATGATCCGTGACGGACCAAAGGTGCGTATAGTTTGCTGATAATGTTGATGTATACATGTTTTGCTCGATGCACACACGCCCCTTGTGTCGAAAGTTTTCGTCAAAATTTGGTTTTCCTCATACTGGGTTTTCTTACAAAACCATTTTTAATTGTTACTGTCACTGGAAAAAAAATCAAAACAGAAATACAAAGAGGCAGTGAAAGAATGGAAGACAAAAAATCCCGATGCCGCCAAAGGGTACACTAGCGATGCTTGGTGGGAGTCGGAGCAATTCCAAAAGTCGGTCCGTGAACGCGCACGCAAAAATGAAGCGGAGATTCAACTTGTCAAGGATACGAAGCAGGAAGAAATCGAAAAGATTGCCACCGAATGGGCCAAACGCGAATTTTACCGCGTTTCTACTTCGGCTGAAGGAACCGAATTGAAAGAGGAAGATTTTATCAAGGAAATTTGGGATCGTGCCTTGTTCGAGGGCGATCTCAAGTACCGCGAGCTCAAAGGTGAAGACCCGGACGCTGAGGCTGAACTTGCCGACTTTAAGGCCCAGCAAGAGCGAAAGAAAGAAGTTATGCTCAAGCGAGCCAAGAAAGAACTGAGAGAAGTTTTGGATGCAGAGAGTTTGGGGGGAGATGACATTCCCGGATTGAGTGACGAGGAACCGGAAGGCAACCCTGATCTTGACGACAAAAAAAATTACTAAGCACCTTACAGAGGCTCCAACTTTATGCATGCACATAGATCTTGCTAATCAATTAATTGCTTTAAGTTCCATTGTTAAATAAAGAACGGTATTCCAAGTACCTACCATGTATTGCTGCATCATTTTCTCTGTGGTCGATAACCAACCAGAAGTAGTGCAACGATTTGAAGACTGGTGTGCGATCAAATGCTTTCTCCTCGATGATCTCGCTGACGCATCTTCACGAAAGATAATGAATAAACGTCCAAATACAAGATCCAACTCATCAGGATGATGTTGCAAATTGCAAACTCATGATGTGTCAAAGCTCGTCAAATCTGATAGGGTAGAGCCGTCGAACAAACACTCTGCACTCGAGTATTCAAGCATTCCGAGTTTTTAATAATAAAGTAGCGTGATTTCATTGAAATTCTAGTACATCAACCATGAAATTTAATCCGACAGCCCTTACCATTTTCTTGTGTTCGACCCAGCAGACCTTGCTTCGATCGACTGTGGCATCTTTCAATGTCGTCAAAGCAGTTGCACGAAAGAATCGTGGAGTTGCTACACTGGCAGGATCGATGGGTTCCCGAGGAGATCCTACCTCTTGGTTAACCGAGGGGAGATTGAGTAAGAACGATCGTCAATGCCCTGCTTCTCTCTTATCGCAGAATCGACATCGAGGATGGATGCTGTCCCGTGGTGGAGCTGCTGAAAGTCTCAGTACGACAGCTCTCAACAGTGCCGTTGCTGCTGAAGCCGAGACGGAGGCACCTACAGAGATTTTCCGTACCGATTACAAACCGTTGCCGCACGTGGTATCAAAAATTAACATGGATTTTGTCATCCATGATGGAAAGACTACTGTAACAAGTGAATTATTTATCGAACCCAACAAGAAAGCAGAGGGTGTGATCAACATGGACGATGATCTGGTTTTGGATGGCGACGATACGTCTGTTAAACTTTTGAGTGTGTCTGTGGATGGCAAGGAATTGGAACAAGGCGTTGACTACGTGCTCAAGCCTCACAAAATGATTGTCAAGTCTCCAAAGCCAGGAACGGTATTAAAGACTGTGGTGGAAATCGTCCCCGAGGAAAATACACAACTGAGCGGTCTCTACAAAAGTGGGCCCATGTACTGTAGTCAGGTGAGCTCTTGCCGTTATTTCTTTATCTATTTTTTGGTTTTTTCCCAACCTCGCGGCTTGAACGCTAACACCTTTTGTTGTTCTCGTCGCAGTGTGAAGCATTGGGATTCCGTAGAATTACGTACTATCCAGACCGACCCGACAATATGGCTATTTTCGATAACGTGCGCCTGGAGGCAGACGAGAATGCGTACCCTGTTCTTTTGTCGAACGGTAACATGATAGATTCTGGAAAACTAGACAATGGTCGCCACTTTGCTGTCTGGAACGACCCCTTTCCTAAACCATCGTACCTTTTCGCTGCGGTGGTCGGTGACCTCGGACGCATTGAAGACTCGTTCACAACAAAATCTGGCCGAAAAGTCACGCTGGGAGTCTATTCCGAAAAGTCGAACGTTGACAAACTCCAATACGCCATGGAAAGTTTAAAGCGCTCCATGAAATGGGACGAAGACAAATTCGGGTTGGAATATGATCTTAACCTGTACAACATTGTGGCTGTGGATAGTTTTAACATGGGAGCCATGGAAAACAAAGGACTGAATATTTTCAATACAGCATACGTCCTAGCGGACAAGAAAACAGCTTCAGACAGCGACTTTGAACGCGTTGAAGGAGTGGTACGTGAAAAGTTAGCTTACAGTGATTGACGCCTGCTTGTTTGTTTTTGAGGGGTTGAACCTCATCATCTTTGTGCACTACCTTTGACTTGCTAAGATTGGTCACGAGTACTTCCATAACTGGACCGGTAATCGTGTCACTTGCCGTGATTGGTTCCAGCTTACGCTCAAAGAAGGTCTCACTGTATTCCGCGATCAGGAATTTAGCAGTGATATGAATTCAGCTGCTGTTAACAGAATCGAGAACGTCAAGGTCTTAAGAGCTCGGCAATTTGCCGAGGATGCTGGTCCAATGTCGCACCCAATTCGTCCAGAGTAGGTCAAAGCTATGTTTGTTTGCCACTTTATTTTTTTATTTAATCATCATCTTTTGTAAGCTCTCTTACTTCCGAATTTTTTGCCGCTGCAGATCCTACATTTCTATGGACAACTTTTACACTGCCACTGTTTATGTCAAAGGAAGCGAAGTCATTCGAATGTACAACACCCTTCTTGGGACTGATGGATTTCGCAAGGGAATGGACCTTTATTTCGAAAGACACGATGGAACTGGAGTCACCTGTGACGACTTCTTGGCGGCCATGGCCGATGCTAATGGTGTCGATCTATCTCAATTTTCCCTCTGGTATTCTACCAACGGAACGCCCGTAGTGAAGTATTCAGGTAGCTACAATGACGGCGTCTTTTCTTTGACTCTCGAACAAGAGAGCAACAGTGACAAGCCTCTGCACATTCCTGTTTCCATCGGTCTAATTGATAAGGAAAGTCGAAAAGAGGTGGTTAGTACGCAGGTCCTAGAGTTGAAGGAGAAGAAGCAAACGTTCGAGTTCAAAGATCTAAAGGGAGATGTTGTGCCATCCATCCTGCGCTCATTTTCAGCGCCAGTCAAGCTGGTCTCCGCGACCGGCGAAGTTGATGAAGAAGCTTTAGCCTTTTTGGCAGCCGACGATACTGATGGCTTTAATCGCTGGGAAGCTGGACAGAGACTGTACACATCCCTTATCTTCCAGACGATGGATGGTAAACAGAAAGACAGCACATTCAATTATGTGATGGAAGCTTTTAAACGCACGCTTTCAGGAGAGAAGCTAAACGACTACTCCATTCAGGCCTATGCCCTCATGCTTCCATCGGAAAGTACGCTCGCTGAAGAAGTTGACATCATTGATCCTGCTGCCATTCACAAGGCCCGTGGTGCCGTGAAGGAAGCCATCGCGCGAAAGTACCAGGCTGAAATTTTTGCTCAATATAACGAACTCACCAAGCTTGTCGAGGCTGAGAAAGAACTTATCGTTGACGCCAAAAATATTGGATTGAGACGTTTACGAAACGTGATGTTAGACTATCTCTGCAGCATCAAGGAGACACCAGATGAACAAAAAGCTGCTTCGGATCTGGCTAAGAAACACTTCGAAAAAGCATCTGGAATGACCGATAAGATGGCGGCACTTTCTGCCTTAGCCTCCATGGATGGAGAAGGTGCCGATGCCAGAGATTGGGCACTGCAAAAGTTTTACGATGAGGCCGATGGCTACAGTCTTGTCGTTGACAAATGGTTCTCGGTACAGGCCATGGCCGACTTACCAGATGTGTTGGATCGCGTCAAGGAGCTCATTGAGCACCCAGACTTTACCTTGGAGGTCCCCAACCGATGTCGCTCTCTGGTCAGCGTTTTTACCATGAATACAGCCTTTCACAACCCTACTGGAGAGGGGTATAAGTTTATTGGAAAAATGATTGCAAAACTCGACAAGCTGAACCCGCAAGTGTCCAGTCGCCTGGCGAGTAGCCTCATTCGATGGAAGAAATACGATCCCAAGCTAGGGGAAATGATGAAGGCTGAGCTGGAAATATTAAAAACTATGAAGCCGATCAGTGAGGATCTCTACGAGATTGTTAGCAAGGCTCTCTAAGAGATCCTGTAATATCTCAAACTAGTACTGCAGCACGAATAGGTTTCAAGTCCTAATGATGCTACCCAGCCCTGTACTGGTATGTCCTAGCTAAGATAGGAATACGGTAATTACTAATTGCGCTTTCCGCTCTTCAAATAATAACTCCGAATAGAGAAATTACCATGGCGATATTTCGGCTTCAACATAAATCGGCTTCAACACGAAACCGCCTCATCGGCTTCATAGCGGTTAAATTAAAAATCGCCTCATTTCTCAATTTGCCTGTAAATAACAGTGTATAATTTTGGAATCGGCTTCATTCATAATAAAACCACTACCGGTACGGACATATTTTTTTCGATGAAGTGAGCGACATATCTTCAAATCCAATAATCGGATTTTGAATGACGACTGGCTCGCCAGTTGAATTGTTTGTTTAATTAATTATTAGCCCGAAGCCGCCACCTCTGTTCTTCTTGCTGTCTTGGACAAGCACACCGTTTACACCCACACAACAGATTAACTTTAGAAAAAATTAGCCTGGCTGCTACAGTATCATAACCTTGGGATCCACTATAACAGTTCAAATAACTGCGCAAAATCTGATTTGCATCTGAGTTACATTTGTCTCCGGAATTCTTAGTAACGGCATTGAGTAGGTGCCAAAACAAATGACCAAAATGTGTGCCATATACTTCGACACAACGAGTGACGGCAGATGTCGACCCATCTCCTCGTCACTGGCATCCGCTGAACACGAGAAACGTGATAAATCAATGACCAAGGAAGGATTGTCTTGGCCGTCCGTCCACCCTCTCTTGGCTCTGGCAGGTTTTATCTTTGCAGTACCATCGTGGGTCTTGATGAACCGTGGTTTTACACTGTGGTTTCATCTGGGCTTTCTGTTCTACTTGGTAACAGGACGGAGCGATTTTATGAGGCGGTTTCAAGTCATTATTGGAGGAGCTACCAATATCGGCTGGTACTTGACAGTGGTACACGAGTATGTGGTACATGGTCGTCTCTTTGACCTCTTATACAACAATATGCCACCAGCGATGAAAGCTATCATGCTGGAGAACGGTCACCTGGCCAGTGGAGGAATCATCCAGAATAATACTGCCATGGCTACAATTTGGGTGACACACGTTCTAGATATGATCGCCCATCCATTTTTGCTCTATGTGGCCTGGAAAATGCACGTATCCTACGGAGGTTCTGCGCGGAATCTAGTGACCTGGGATGTCCTTATCGCTGCCTATGCTTTTCGCATTGTATATAGCACATCGCACCAATACTACAACTGGGGATACGTGAACAGTCCCTTCTATTATGGTTTTGAAGTCTATCACATTGATAGTTTGGATGCGTACACTGCAGCCTACGTCGGAGAAGCTATTTGGTTTGCTGTTCTCATCGCTTGGAAGGGGTATTTGAGTTGGCTGAGGAGCAACGACCTTCGTGTTAAACTTCGCATTGGAGCACCAAAGCGGTCGGCTAACAAGAATGTCCATAGTCAAAAGAGCGCCGTCGACCCATATCGAAGCCTACCTGTCCTGAGAAAGAGCTCGTCGTCGTTTTCAATTCACAGCACTGCTACTATTACGTCAGTTCCACAGCAATAGATTTGTTTTATGTTCTTAGCTACCGCAAAATTATAGAATCGTCGTTTTTATGTGGCAGTGTTGAGTGCATTAATCATTAGAGTGTACTGTACTATGGATTACGCACTGTTCGTGCATATCTTCTGGTGTTTATTCGAGTACTGCACAATTTGTGACGATATTGAGTTCGGCTCGTGGTGCGCGACATTTTAAGGATAGAAGTACACTAGTCTACCTGTACTCCGATGAACGGGGGGGCACAATCTCCTGCTCTTCCGCGACTGGTTTCAAACAAACACTGGAATAGCTACCAATTAAATAACACTGTAATAACAAAACACTCCAAGGGTGACACATCAATGGTTGATGACATCTCTTCGCGTCAAATTCATTATTAACGGCACGATTTTAGCTATTCAATCAAAACAGTAGCATAGAGTACTGTTCAGAAGATCACATGCCCAAACACCTGGAGACTAAAAACTTCTTTTTCTCCACTCTCTTCCTGCTACAACGAGAACTAGCTAGCTAGTAGCTACGAAGCTACTCTCGCATGCACTTGCTGGTACATCCCGCACTTCTTTTTCAAACAATCTGGCACCAATAGTCTTCTAGCTAGACCCTCACACTCCCTGCGTAAACTGCACATACATTTGATCCACATCTTCTCATCAACACTCGCGTACCGTAACAAAAAAATAATACGAATAGACGACGAGTATAAACCAGTGGTTACCGGCTGAAGGATAGGCGTTCTTTATCGCTGCAAATGAAAAGAAGTAGTCTAGCAGTCACCATCAACAGTGTGTTATTCAAGTTCAAGTTTCATTAACTAGCTACGCCACGGGAATACAGTACATTATTAGAAAGCCTACCAGTACCTGATACAGAAATAGAAAGCCCAATGGTAACGCAAGTCTCGAGGGATGTGCACAGAATTCCACCACTGCATGTATTACCCTTGATTGATTAGTTTTTCTTGTCTAGCTATAAACAACCTATAGCCGCAAAACGATTACGTAAAAAGCTAGTGTGGAGACTATTAGATAAATATTATGGATAGACTAGACTAGTGTCTCTGTGTGGATAGGAAGCAGGCATAGGCACACGACCTAATAGAGAGAGACCTAACTCCTGAGTC
>Ga0100402_1001630_pt1 | contig 25876 bp, 14 predicted proteins | sample CryGeyme20150102_FD_80419 | JGI IMG/M metagenome (GOLD analysis project Ga0100402, IMG submission 80419) | Groundwater microbial communities from Crystal Geyser aquifers in Utah, USA - Crystal Geyser metaG 2015-0102 | ecosystem: Environmental > Aquatic > Deep subsurface > Groundwater | place...
CTAGTAGGGGAAAACCCTTGACGCTAGCTGACGTGGACGGCTGTATGCCGACCGCTTAGGGACGCACAGTTGTTCGCTGTACGGCTTTTAACCCGTGGTAAAAGTGGTGTATTGCATAGTAGTTGTAGTACCAGCAGTAGACTAGTATAGAGAGAGCAGCAAACCGACGAAACCAGAATTATCGAATCAAGAGCCCTGAAGAAATCGACCGAAACGTGTACTACCAGGTACATGATGGTATTATTGAAGGCCTAATAAAAATAAGACTGGCGCAATAGAAACCGGGTGTTTTTTCTGTCATGCAACCGGAGGTGTGAAAAAATATTTAAAGATATGGACCGTTGAAGTTTACTTTGTGGCTCAGTCCCACGTGTTAAATCTAATTTCGAAACTTCTTTTTCTAAATGAAAAACCACAGGATCATTACAAAACCTTTATCACCGATTAGAGCATAAAAAAGACTATCTCATGGTATGCCTATCAAAAAATCGTGTTTGCCGGTCGACTGACAGACAAACACCTGGTTTCTATTGCGCCAGTCTTAAATAAAAAAATAATGAATTATCGAAAGGAGGTGCCGCCACGACTCCCTCCATCGGGATCCATCACCATCCAGAGTTTCTGCGTTGATGACGGTCTCTCACTCAATGATGGTTTGATGAGTGAATGAGGGCAAAGTTAGGCCTTCTACTCTTATTTGGAAAATCCAATACTCCGAGCATTCTTTGGAGGAAACCATAAAAGTTATAATCCGTATTTTACTCCTAATAGCTACTGGCATGATGATAATAGTTGTGCAGAAGCAATTGCTAGATAGTGGTCAGGTAGAGCCAAGGATGCAACGACCTTTTGAATAATCTTGTAGCAACTGAAATGCCGGGAATGCGAGTCATGAGAGGAAGACACGTTCGGCAATCAGAAGGCCAACGCATTCTACCTTGCGAAATGAGAAGCATCACGACGCAAAAGCATCCGCACACCGTCGAACGCAGGAGAGGTCATTCTTCACTTAATATTTATCACAAAACGAATTTTGCCAAACAAAACGATAACAACAAAATCCAGAACTAGAAAATACATAACAAACACCAATGTATCCTAACGAAAACGTCAAAGTTCAACCCATTCATTTGCTCTACGATGAGCGGATGCTATTGCACAGACCTATCGGATGGGTCGAGCCAGATATTTTTCCAGAGAACCTAAACGAATGTGACGATGGATATCCCTGCGAAAATCCTGAGCGTCTACGCGTAATTTACGAACGATTGTGCAGCGTCGAAGATCGGCTTGTATTTGAAGAGGATGGCCTCGAGATCGATCAGATACTCTTTAACCCGCTGCGGTGTCAAATGGCGACCAAACAACAAATTTGTATGGCGCACACAGTCGAACAATATGAACGTCTGGAGCAACTTCAGTACTACTCGAACGAGGAACTTATGCAATTGACAGAAGAACACAGCGATATGTATTATTGCCACGCAACCTTTCAAGCAGCACGGTTGGCGGCGGGTGGACTCCTGGCTTGCGTCGATGCTGCCTGTGACCAGAAAAGCACTAGCAACAAGGCCTTGGCACTAGTGCGACCACCAGGTCATCATGCCTGTCAGTCCAAGGAATTGGGGTTCTGTTTTATCGACAGTGTCGTCGTGGCAGCCAAGTATGCTATTCAACAAAAGAAGGCAACACGGGTGGTCATTCTCGATTGGGATATTCACGACGGAAATGGTACACAAGAAGGGACGCTCCAAGATGAAAATATTTTTCGAATAGATCTCCACCGTTTTAACCGCAAGGAGGGCTTTTTTCCGTTCACAGGTGCTCCAAATGACATTGGATCTGGCAACGCTCGAGGTCTTAACCTCAACATGGCTTGGAGCCATGGAGGGATGGGGAACACAGAGTATGCTGCAGCCTTTTACGAGCTCGTTCTGCCCTTGATGGCTGAATATAAGCCGGACATGCTCTTGATCAGCTGTGGCTTGGACGCCGCCAAAGGTGATCTTCTTGGCGGTTGCGAATTGACACCTGACTTCTTTCACGCCATGACGAGAGCAACACTGGAGGTGGTCGGACCCACGTGTCCCGTGGTCTGTGCTCTGGAAGGAGGTTACACTATGTCAATTCTTCCAGACTGTATGGAAGCCGTTACCTTGGCCATGATTAACTGTCCTTACCAGTATCACTCCTCCGTCGAAATCGGGAGCTATCTCGGTGGTGCCGCCATCGAGACCAAGCGCAATCCTTGGCCTGCGAATGCCCTGGGACGCTCTCGCCGCGTGCTTTCCAAGTATTATGTTCGTGATGGTTGCTCAAGCATTATTGACAGTGCGATCCACGACATCAACACCTGTATTCGCATTTTCAGCAATACGCGCCGGTGGATGCATCTCGAGTTTCACCGGATCCGGGGACCACCAAAGCCGGTTCAGCAACCCCAACCACCCAAGAAGCGAAAGCTTCTTGAGTCCTCCTTTGTGTGCGATCGCCCATTCCAACGACCGCGTGTCTTTCTGTGGTACGGAACGGAGCTTCATCACCAGAAATCCATGAACTTGAACTACAACGTACGATCTATTCCAACCTAATGCCAAAATATAACAATGCAATAGGTCTAGACTACTACTAGCTACTTGTACTTGAATTAGTTTATTACTTCAAGAGCAGATTAAATCAACTTAACTACGGTACCTGGTAGTACTCTAGTAATAATAACTCTACTGTACCAGGTACCTGGTACGTAGTCAATAACGATTATTATTACGATCAGATGTCATTTTCAGTCTTAGTTAACTGGTAGTGGTATTATTTGTGTATTAGTTAATCCTCGGAATATCAAAGATCAATAATGTTTTCCCAGTATTTAATTAATTTTTTTTGAACTGGGGACATCCTTTGCGCAGTGGCAACTAAAATATATGGCAGCACAGTTGCTCTGTTGCAATCAATCATTGTGGTCGAGTCTTGCATTGAACAAAGGTCGCGCAATAACCCTTTATCGACATCGTTCGTTCGTCTTCGCTCGTCGGCCTGGAAACCAAGGTTGGTCGGTCCTCTACGGCTTACAGCCGTCTGCTAGTTCTATTGTATTAAAAGATTACAGCAAAGATTCACTGTTTTGTTATCTTATACACCGAGGCTAGCTAATCCGCGCAACAGACGAAGGGGCTAAAAAATCTCATGAGAATAGGTAAAATGGCAGCCTCAAATTAATTTGCAACCGATTCAAGTTCACGGGAGAGAAACTTCAGCGGCAGACAAACGAGGATTGTTTTGCTTCTCTCGGTGCATTTGAAGGGGAAAAACGGCCGTTTTCTGCCACCATGCACATGCACAAGCGTACATCCTCAGGTCAAAGAGAAAAGTCTGTTGCAGGCTCTATATTGCCAACTCAAAATGGAAAACTATCCAAGCGACACGGCAAGAGGCACCATCATAGTACTACGAACGCTCTCTCGTCGTCCTCCACAAAAATTGCATGCTGTGCTCTGGCTGCAGCCTTGTGTTTATCAGTTCAATTCAGCATCAAATTGATACCCGGTAGGACGACTTCTCGGTATCTTCCAGATATTTCGTTCCCTTTTGAATCATCCCCTCCGGAGGAGAAAATATCGGCCCCTGTTGGCAAACGGCCGGAGCAACCGCCACCCCTAATAAAGCAACGAATTATGACGGATGGCCAGATTAAGAGCGATGCCAGCCCAGAAAAGATAGATGTATCTCCCAAAGGCGCTGGCCAATGGACTGACTCATTATCCGCCAAATCATCCTCTACCATTTTCAAAAAGAAAGCTTTCGTTCCACCTCGCGTCATTCGTCTGGAATCTATTTTTCCGGAGCATCCCAAGTTAAATTCTGACAACAAAGTTGCTTTACCAACTGATGATTCTACAGATATTCTTCTCAGCCGACCATATGCTGCTTCCGTAACAACAATACCTGTGGAAGACAATCGACCAGCAAATGGAGCAGAATTTACCAACACCAACACTAGTTGGATCGATGAAGAAGACACGGAGGCAGAAGATAAGGATGCCGCCATTCAGGATAAGAATACCGATCCTGGTAACATAGATTCAGAAGGAGTAGATGAATGCGTTCCTATGGCTAAGTGGCAGTCGTCTGTACCGGTCAATTGCAATTCATTTCACGAACTGGATTTTTTTAGCTCCATTACCAATGCTGGTGGTGATGAGACCCCTCATGAAAACGATGGCAACAAACGCCAACGGCACAGCAGTGATACGATGCCCGTGTCTGCACATATTCGACATTTGCAAATACCTCGCCACAATTGGGATGATTCTCGAATGAAATTTCTGGGTCAAGGATGGTTCCGTGCTGCTTGGAGGTTAGACCAATGGCCTCCTGGCCATGTCAGCGAAGACGACGAAGACAGCAGCGGGACTGAAACTGTCATTTTGAAAATGCTACGACCGGAGCGAGATTTTACCGCCGAATTTTACGAGCTCCATCGAATTGATGCTGTTGCTATGGAACAATTGACGTCGTCCCAATTTGTTTTAAACGTGTACGGATATTGCGGACAATCAGCCCTGAACGAATTTGCCAATTTTAAAATTCCCGAGTTGAGCAGTCTGGAGAAATTCGATCGTCAGCTCCGTGGCAAGAAACATCCGAGAATTGATCGTATGAAACTCAAGCTCGCCGTCAGCGTTGCGACCGGCGTAGCGGATATGCACGAATTATCAGCGGACTTGGTGGGCGACAATCGTCCTGCCATTGTGCACTATGATTTGAATCCACGAAATGTTGCCATCGTCAAGGGTGGTCTGCCAAAATTAAATGATTTCAATGTGGCGCATTTTTTGAAATGGAACCCACGAACCAATGAAACGTGCGGATTCGAAGGCCGTCTTCACGAACCATGGTGGCGAGCTCCAGAAGAGGTTTCACGCAATGGAACTGGGCCATTAACCAGTGCTATCGATGTGTATTCGCTGGGCAATCTCTTGTTTCACATTCTCACGACGCACTCACCCCGCGGGAAAATGAAAGCTTTTCGTATGGAGGAAGTCAGGAAAGATGTGTTGCAAGGCATTCCACCCCACATTCCCACGGAATATGCCACTGCCGCTGATCCTGCCAGTGTTGCTATTCGCAAAGCCATGAATAAATGTTTTGCCAGAGAACCTGGCGATAGAGCTCCAGCGAGAGAAATTGCCAATGATTTGCTTGATGCTTATATGCAAATGATCGAAGAGGAAGAAGCACAGCCAAAGAAAGTGAGGACGAAGAAGAAAAAGAGCAAATGAGATTTCATTATTGTGAAATTGGTTTTCCAGAATGGCGGCGAAAGACAACTCGAAAAAGCGACATGCACGCCCACTACGTGCTGCAGATTTGCCAAGTATTGAGATGAGAACGAGGAATGTACTTTGCAGAGAATGAGTAGTTTCCCCGTTCACACTGAGGAGTAAACATCAACTCTGTTCTGTCCACAGGTTTTCGAGCAATTTGATTCGCGGAACATTATACTATTATTATTATTAGCGCTATAAAAAATTCAGAATTTGTCTTGTATTCCGACTCTTTTAACAACAGCTTCCTCAAAAAGTAAATGAGCACATCATGTGTATCGTCTCTTCCGTAGCATTTTTTTAAGAATGAGTAGAAGTCGTTTTTCTGGTTTTTCAGAGTCCGGGTGGTTGTTCATGTTGTTGGAGTTCGCGCCCTCCGGAAAACACGGAAATGGCGCCTCATTTTTTGATTTTCCCTCCAAGCAAATTTTTCTACTACTAGCTAGTAAGAGTAAGTACTCGTAGTAGAGTAGTAGCTAGACAGTAGATCCAGCCCATCACACATTCATCTGTCTCTTCTTGGAACGCTCTTGATTGAACGTTGTGTAGACACGACACCTTTGATTGACCTACGCATTCGAACATAACGTCATCGCCATCAACATACAGTACTACTGGTAGCAGTAGTACTGCTAGTCTACTACAAGACGAGTAGCTACTAGTAGAGTTTTGGAATCCGAGTGCCAGTAGACTAGTGGTCAAAGCTGTTAAAAGCATTTTGTCCTCATATTTTTCGCAGCTATTACTGTAAAAAGGTTAAAGCAAGCCACTGGCAGTAAGATTTGTTGACGCCATACAATGACAACATCTGCCGAGAGTCGAAGCAGCAGTAACAGCAGCGGTAACATCAAAACCATGGCAACTTTGATTTGCTTTGGGCACCAAGATGGTCGAAATGAAATTGAGATCTCCCCACCCGAGAAGCTTGTCAGCCAGGAGGAACGGCTAAGTACTACCGATGATGACGTTTGTGTCCGCCCAGAAAACCTGGCTCGGAATCGCAAGGAGGGGGCAATGATACGACTCATTCATTCCCAGCCCCTCAAGATTATGCTAGACAATAATAATAGTGAGCGAATTCATTGTAATGATACCAATCGAAGCACTGCGACTACGACTCGGTCGAACAAAGAAGATCCCCCGATAATTCGTGTTGCTGCTATCAATCCTTCTGCTACTACTGGTATTACACCTCCTTCTTGTGCCTCCTTTTCGTCTTCCAACAGCAGCAGCAGCATCCTCTCATCCAGTCGTCGTCGCATGCCCAACAAGGTACTATTGGCAGCTATTGATCAATTGCAAGATGCTGTCAATGACAGCATGAGCGACGAGAAAAGCAAAGAAGATGATAATCTTCCAACCACGGAAATACTTCCGCCAAACCTTGCCACGCCCATCACCGTTTCGACGGGCAGTGGTATCTCCCCGAAGCGAACCATTTCCAAGTTATTATTATTTGGTAGGAGGGAAACTTCCAAAGAAACGATCAAGACTCGTGTTGTCGAGAATGGAAGGATTGGCAACAAGGGGGGGCCTAAAACGCCATCTCGTCGTCAGAAAACAAATGATGATGATGATGATGATGGCAAGGTCAAACTCTTGCGGACTCCTGTGCGAAAAATGAAGCAAGGTGCCTCTACCCCTAGTAGATCATCTCCTGCCCTTCGTTTCGACAAGACAAGGACCTGGGATCTCTTTTCCAGGAAGAACAAGAAAAGAGCCAGCGATCGGAAACTACTACTTCCAAACAAGAGCCATGAAGATTGGTTCTTGGCAAATAATGATGAGTGGGATGGTGGTAACCACACCATTGGGATCGAAGAGAACAAAACCATGGACTCGACCGATTCTTCTGTTGTTGTTCCTCCTACCACCGTGTCCTCCAAGGGGGACAGCAGCAGTCATGACGCCCCCAAAAAGAAAAAGTTCTCGTTGGGTCGCTTTTTGCGCAGACGCAGAAAGGCATCCCGCAAAATATCGAATCAGGCACAGCCATTATCGTTCCAACAACCCAGCGATCAAGATGTTGCGCGCGACGGCCTGTCTTTGGAACGAGAGGAGCGTCAAACAGTTTCTATGAGTGAGACAGAACTGATTGACCGTCTGGTAAAAGAATGCGATCAGAACGCTTTTCTGGAAGAAGGATTCATCTGTCTCCAAGAACGCCTTCGTTCCAGATCCCTGAGCAGGTCGCTCTCTGCAAGCCGAGACACGAGTCGCAGCAGTGGTACTCAGAGCAACTCCAGAGGCGACTTTCATCCTCGAAACGGAAACCACAAGAAAAAGAATGGTGTCTCCAGTACTTCCTTTGAAGAAATGCGTTCGTCTCCGGCCCGTGGTGATCCTCACAATGACAGCTTGCCCAGTCTTGCTTCGATTGAAGAATTTCTTTCGTCGGGTCCCAATGACAGCGCGTATTCGGCATCACTCGAGGCTCTCAACTTTGACAAGGAATTGGAAAAATTGACCTCGGATGAACTGGCCGAGCTTTTGGATTTTGAGCTGGAACAGCTCGTCCGAGAAGGCGTTTCCCCCTTTGTGATCGAACGAACAAGCAACTAGACTACTTACGGAACACCACCGTGCCCTTTTCCTCTTCCCTCTCTTCCTCCTCCTCCTTGGTGTTGCTTTGAACATGACAATGCTATTCTTCTTCCCTCTCCTCCTCCTCCTCCTCCTCCTCCTCCTTGGTGTTGCTCTGTTCCTGCAGATTCATCGTTCGCAGCCCCCCCCGTCACACATTCACCGCACACACGCAAACGCACACGCACACAACATTTACATCACAGCTTAGAATATTATCTTGACTCAACATTATCCACAAGAAAAGCATGATACACTGCCGTTAGCGAGAAGCTAATGACAGCATCTACAGATACATATTGTTCGCAGCCCAGTAGTTCTGGATAAATCTATAGAATATTTACTACAGCGAAACTAGCAGCTGGCACGGTTTCACTATGTTGTTGTTGCATGTACAGCAGGGGCTTGGCTCCGACTACTACTACCACCTACCGCAACGAGAAGTTGAAAGGACCTCTACTTAACTGTAGCTACGTAGCTAGTAATGATCTAGACTACTAGTCTAGTAGTAGTACCAGGTACAGTAGCTAGCTGCAGTTTCCGGCGGCCTTGCATTTCGTCGGTTTCATTCAGTGAATCATATTAGTGAGGAAATGTGCGACACTTTAAAAAGCGTGCCAGTAGGAGAACGCGTGCAAATGCAGACTCGTTGGGGGGGAAATTAGCGCGAACAAAAATTTTGCTTTGACATCCAAGGTTTTTCGGACGATGCGAAAAAATGCTGCAAAGAGCAAAAAAACAACATGACAAACTTTTAACCTTCTTCTCAACGACCATCCGTAATAAATGAATAATAATAAAGCACACGCCATTATTATTATTTGTTTACACTTCTACTTGTAGTAGCAGATACTAGTAGACTAGTACATTATTATTCGATTTCCAAGTTAATAAAGGAATCCAAAATAGCTGTACTGCTGTAGTCCATCAAGCCAATTCATTGCTGCAGTATTTAGTAGTCTAGTACATTTGCATTCCAAGTTAATAGGAATTCAATAGCTGTACCTACTCTACAATCCATCAAGCAAGATGGCTGATCCGGACGGCCTGAAGGCGTTCATATCACTGGCCTCTACAGTGAGCAGTCTTGATGAAGAAATAATGAAAGAAGATGATTCCTCAGAAATCGAGGAAAAAACAACCGATGTTGAACAACGAGATCCAACCATCCCCCCAGAATCTGACATTGATGTAACAGTTACACCAGCCGCTGCCGCGAACAATGATAGCATTCCTTCTGTTGCTGCTTGTGCCACCAACACTGATGATATTATTGTATCCGACGCAGACGCAGACACCGAGGAGAGTGAGTCCATCCTCATCGAAATACCCAGTACGGATGATACAATTGAGCCAACAGCAGCACAGATTGAAAAGCGGGAGAATACCTCTCAAGTGGAAGATGGCCAAGTTAAAGCATCTTCCATTCCTGATAACGAAGCTCGGGCTACCATGAAGAGCCAGGAGGAGCCCACATCACTGAACAAGGCAGCTACATCTACAAGGGAGAAACTGCAAGTTGAGGAACCGTTCCCCTCTGACACTGATGACTTTACTGTTTCGAAACACAATATGAACGAGTCGACAGCTACAGCTAGTGATGAGTCCGTAGTAGCACCTGATGGGAAGACAGATTGTAACTCTGATTTGGAAGGAGCGCAGGTTAATGATCCGCTCGCTTCTGTCACTGAATTCGCTTCTGTCTCGGAATGCAAGGACGATGAAACAGCAGCAGCAGAAGTAGCAGCAATAGCAGAAGAGGTATCTGAATCGGAACAAGCGCACGTGAATGCTCCTTTTCCGTCGTTAACGAAGCCTGATGCTCTGACTCGTGACGAGATAATTCTCACCTGTGACGATATCTCATTCGAGGTAATACTCGAAGGAGGTGCAAAGGATGCCAAATTTGATCAGGCTGCTCCTTCAGTTCATGCTGATTGCGATAAGACAGCTGCTCCTCCACCTGCTATTGCTGAATTTAAAGAAGTTGTTCCTCCAGCTACAAAGCTTTTATCTATCACCTGTTTCGATGATGATGCCGATGTGGCATCTGATACTGATTTGCTTTCTGTTGCCACTATCGAGAATTCTGTCAAGGTGGCGTCTAAAAAACTTGAGGAAAATTTCCATACTGAACTTGAACCTGTTGCAAATGCTGGAGAAAGACATACAGAAGCTACTGACACCTTATACAAAGATGAATTTATAGAGAGTGGTAGAGCTGCTAAATCAAGTATTGAGAGAGAGAGCAGCAATGATAATCAAGAGGCTGCTGCCCATCCCCACGTAAAACTTGAAGCGCTTCTCAGAGTCCAGAACAATTCCGAAAGAGACGAGAGCGCCGAGATCAATAATGGAGACGAAAAGAAAGACGAAGAAAGTGACGCAAAGGTATCTCTTCAGGAAGACACCAATGTGTTAGAAAGTGATTGTGATGGTATCGATGAAGAGTCTGTGGAGGATGCAAATGAGCGCTGTCGGCGCGACCAAAAAACTATATCACCAGAAAAACTTCAGGAAAGTGCCAACGCAGCGGTAATCGACTACGACGAAATCAATGGAGAGTCTATGAAAGACGCAAAGAAAAACAAAGGGACAGTCGATATTCAAGAAATGGTGATTGTGTCGGAAGCTAACAACACGGATGAAATCGACAAAAAGGCTGCTCCTGCTCCAGATGCTCCACAAAAAGCGGATGCAATCGATAAGGAACCCTCGACAGCCGAGCTTATTGGTAATGTCAGTGATGATGGGTCTCCAAAACTAGAAAATACCGGTGACGTTCTAAGTACCGGTACAATGGAAGACTATACCGACAAGGCAAAGGCTTTGCTGGAGACTACCAAAAACCAGAAAGCCTGGGCTGTTGCTAGCGTCGAGAGTACAGCAGAAGAAGGCAAAGACGAGAACGAGGTTGCAACTTTGAAGGAAGCTTTACCGGTGTTTATGACGGAGACTCCTTTGTTATCAGCTTCCCAGTCTTGGGAAGATAGAAAGAGCGTTACTTCCCTGCAACCAAATAATCAAACCGGCGAATGCACCAACCTCGCGACGGAAATAGACTTAACGAAATCGAAAGATCTTTCGGCAAATATGAGCCACGATTCTACGATCTCTTCCGTTCTGGAAACGAACGAGCTAGATTCTTTGCAAGTCAGCAAGGATGAAGACCAAGCAGTAATGGAAACTGATCCACCAGCCACTGCTCCTGTCTCAGCCAGAACACCTTCGGATAGCCACTCTTGTATTTCATATACTTCCCTGTCTTTTCAGGGCCAGCGGGACCCAGATGGTGACTGCGAATTTTTGGACCGCACTTTAAACATGTCAGCGGTGGACACAAACACCAAAGGCATCAATGCAAGTACATGTTCGGGTCTTCATTCATTGATCATGGCCGGAATCGACGAAAACAATTGTGTAAATAGCTCATTGAATGAGCTCAAGGAAGGGGACGCACCCGGAAATGTCATGACCACCAGTGTTGACTCGTCGAGGTGTCTCGAAATCACTGAATTTTATCAAGAAGACCCGAGTTCGGCTGACCATGTCCATACGGCAACAAGTTCAAACCGATCATACAAACGGGATTCCACACAGGGTTTCGAATTTATGGATACCCGAAACTCCTTCGAGGCTGAACTGAAAGAGTGCAATGACTCGAACTCAGCTTATGTTTCTGCTGAAGAGAGTTGGGAGGGAAACACCCGAAACTCCTCCGAGGCTGAGCCGAAACTGTTCAATGACTCGAACTTACCCTACATTTCTGCTGAAGAGAGTTGGGAGGGAAATATTTTAGTTCGTGGACAATCATCTTCGCCTCAGCGAGATTCATTCGACCTTTCCCCAGTTCAGCGGCACGCTTTAAAGATTAGCATTGATGAATTTTCTACCGAGCTAACACTCTCCAAGTCTCAGCAGCCCCGGAAAGAAGAGAAGAAGCTTGGAAGCAGTGTGCCCATTGCGCGCGCCCGCAAGTTCCCGGCGGACCCTGAAGGTATCGTCGTTGACAAGCAGGAAGATCCTTCACTGCTTGGGGGGTCCATTCAAGGCTCCTCTCGAGCAAGGCCCAGAGTCAGCTTTGCTGCCATGCACACTAGTGCAGGAAATACCAGGCTTGAAAAAGAGGAGATCCATTTTGATATCGTCAAAGATCGCTCTTCGCTTTCTTTGGACGACTCTAGACGACAACGTTTTGCAGAGTATCTGAGACGACGAATGATTGACCACGGAACGGATGAGGAAGAAATTGATGACAACGTCGTCGACGACGACGTCATTGCACCCCTCCAAAACACACAATCGTATCAAAATCCCAACCAAGGCGATATTCCAAGAATTTTGGATCCTACGTGTGCTTCTGTGGAGTCATCATTCACGACATTGGTCTCGAGAGCAGATGACGATACCAGCACTAACCAATCCGCAATCAACTTAATGCGTCGGTCATATAAACCGACGTACGAGGAAGAGAGTGACGGCGAATCGACTTGCGGGTCGGAATCAGAATACACGTATGCTACCTTCGACGACAGGTCTACAAATATGTCCGTGTCTTGCTACACTGAGGCCGACACAAGCAAGGATGACGTCGTTCCTAAGTGGTGTGATGCCATGGTTCTACCCTCCGTGTATCAGCTCGAGGATTTCTTAGCTGATATTATGCTCGACAAGAAGAAGAAAGTAACCGAGCGCCCACATAACTCAGATCAAAAGGCTTTGAGCGAATTTGTCGACGAACTTGAGAACGAAGAACCCCTTGCGGGTGATACTGGGGAACCCGAAAAGGAGAGCAATCACGATGAAAAGGAAAATACCGTTTCGGTCGCATCGAATAACCAAACAAGCGTGATGTCGAAGGCCACCGCTAGTCAGAAAGGTGCCCAGGCGGGATCGGTATTTTCTCAGGAACCCGATGAATGGGGCTTATTGACATTTGCTGATATGAAAGAAATGGCAAGAATGGCTGCTAGCGCTGTTGAAACTGGAGCAAAATCTGTGAATGCCAAGACAAAGCAATCCCTGTCCTTTCATTCGTTCTCCCTCATTTCTCGCAGTACTTCTGCTGCTAACGAGAGTCCAACGCCAGCCGGTGATGCTCCCGAAAATGTTGAGCAAACAGCAAATGACGTGAAGAGTGTGGTTGATCCCACTGTCGCAGTCAAGTCAAAAATTCACAGCAGGATAACAGCAAAATTGCAACACATCAAGAAAACCCAACCTCAAGTCTACAAAGTCTTTCTTGCTAAGATGGCAGCAGCAGAGAAGTCAGGCCGGAAGTTACCTTCCAAGGGCAAAGAATTAAGCGCTAAGAAACCATTTCCCAAAACAGCATCGGCAAGCGCGGCGGCTAGTCCGGATCAGAACCCCTCTGAACCAAGTTCTGATGAACTCTTAACTCAAACTTCAAATAATGAAACTGTGGGAAGCCGACGAGAAGAAGACGCACGCAAGAATTTATCCAAGTGGGAGTCATTTGACGGATCGCCGTTCAAGGAAACTAAGACCGGTGGGGTTTCTTTGATTGCCGACTCTCCAGATGACGATATCAGCGTTGCCAGCTTTCTTGATGACCTCAAATGGTTAGGCTCTGCGAAAGATAGCATTGCCACTAAGATGGAAAGTTTCATTGGCGAATCAAAAGAAATGACGAAACCATTGAAAGAAAAGTTATCCAAGTATACCAGAAGAAACCCGCAATTTTATCGCAGTCTCGTGAAAAGAATGGCAGAACAAGAGTGGTCGACCACGTCTTTCAACGACGCTGCTTCAGATGGCTCGTCCACAATCGGACCCAAGGAAATTGAAAAAAGCATTAAGAAGGCCTGGATCGAAGAGACTCGTTCAAAAAGATCTTCTGCCAAAAATACAATGCCTAGCCTGACAGTCATCTCCGAGGTAATAAACTCTAGCCTAAGTGGGGCGGAAGCCAAGGCAATGGACTTAAAGACATCATTCATTGCAAAGTCCCAAGACGACGTTTCTACGGTAGATGCTCCTACGATCTCCGCATTTCCAAGCTTCCCCCCGTCATCGAAACCAGAAGATCCTCTCGAGAGTACTGTGGTCAAGATGAGCGAGCAGGACAAAGGTTTGGAGAAAGAGTCTTTGTCTGGTGAAAAGCTGCCGGAAATCAAAATAATCTCTGAAAGGGAAAAGACGAGGGATGATCCTGTTGTCAGCGATGCCGTAAGTGGAGGCGTGGCTCATGATGACTGTCGACTATTTCGTCAAAACGCTGGACATGCTGAAACAGAAAAAGACATCAAAATTGGTTTTATGGAAAAAGTTAAATTCTTTGCCAAGAGCACCAAGCCACAGGCAGACGCTCCAATTCCAACAGGTAGAAAAGGTAATGTTGCTTCCAAGGCCTCTATTTTTGGGCAAACCAAAGACCAGCCGAATCGAATACGTGCAGCCCTTTCGCGGTCTCAAACTCGGGACTCTCAACCAACTCAGTCTTCAAAGGTGCAGACTCGCCTGAAGATGCCTTTGCAACAACGACGAGAAGAAGTCACGCCGGCCGTCTACTCTCAAGAATATGCGGTCAGCGAAAAACGTGGCGATGAGTTGCAAAGCATCACTGGAGATAATACCTTGGATGTACCTTTCGATTCACCTTTGAAAGAAAAATGTGGCAACAACAAGCTAACGGCGGTAGCGTCGCAATCCATGTTGAAGACCGACGGAGAGCAGCCTGAAAAAAAAAACTCATCGCTACAATCAAAGCAAGTCACGATTTCTCAGCCTCAGCAGCGCAGCAATTCTGGCTCGGTTCATGACGCTGCTGACAAGAAAATCCAGATGAGAGTCGAAGGGTCCTCAGAGCAGAAGAAGGATGAAATGGCGCAGCGTTCTAAAACGCCGCTGTCATCGAATAGAAGCGGAAAACCAACTTCTCAAAAACACACAGGAACCCCGCGCTCCTCGAATTACTCTCAATCAAAACTTTTCAAAGCTCTGCCAAAAGCGAAATGGGATATTAAAACGAAGCGTGCCGGAAGTTCGAAGAAGAAGAGCGCCGCCATTATTCTGGAGCCGTCGACGCCTCCTTCGTCTCATTGGGAACAGTTTGAGCAGTCGACGTTCACTAGTTTCCAAGCCAACGGCAACGTCAAACAGTCGCAAAGTGCCACTCCGTCTCGGGACCGCTTGCCTAACATTGACCTGGAAGCTTCATTTTTGGACTCAATTCTACCCGCTCCTCCATCCTTCCACGCCAAGGTTGAATGTCACCAAAAGAAGGATCCTTGGGACTTTTCGGAAGCCGCTGATGCAGCAACAGAGCAATGGGAGCACTTCTCGCCTACTTCGTTTCCTACCAACTATACGAATTGGGGCCCACAGAACAGAGCCACCGCGCCACTTAATGCGACGGGAAGGAAGCACCATGTTAAAGGGTCTTTCATATCCTCGCCGTCCTCCGTCGCCGAGATTTGAATGTGATTTTAGTTTTCACGATATTTTCTTATGGCGCCAATACGTGCCATGTACAATCGCGGCATGATCAACGAAAGCTAATATTTCAGTACTAGTAATGTATCCTTCCTATAATCCGTTCGAGGCTCTCTAGCGTACTAGTACTAGTAGACATCCGTGCGCAATAGATTTTGTCCTTTCGCGATACGCAAGCTTTTTCCTCTTGGTAAAAATAGTGTTACAAGCGCGAGAGCCCAAGAGTTCAATAATCCCTTCGTTAACGATGTGCTAAGCTATGCATTACGTTTGGTTGCAACTGGGCGACTGAACAGAGAACCAATGGCCAAATCTAATACATCATGCGACGGTCATGGAGCCACTCGAACTCCATCGTAAAGTCAAACCCAAAATGTTGAATCATGCCGGCTACCGAGTACGCACCTGTGGTGACAATCCACGAGAACCAGAACCAGTAGTGCTCCTGGAAGACGTAGCGAATGACGTTCTCGACGGGTACTGCAAAGATTGTTTTCTTTTTCGAATCGAGAATATTGCAGACGTGAATTCGCTTCACTGCTACCTTCCATACTCCTATCGCAAGGAACAGTACTGCAGACCAGCCGAAGATGATAGCTTGGCGCCATTCCTTGTCACTGAGCTTAAACGGCTCAGTGAGGTGGCCTTCTACGTGCTCCCGAAGGACCATGATAGTGACGAGGTGGTTAATTCTCACAATAATGGACAGAGAACTTACAGCGATAGCGTCTGCGAAGATGTAGAGCGCGCGGTCTGTCCAATAACACGCAGCCTGTATCTTGTTGTTTTGACCTCGGACATAAATATGCGAAATCTTGGCAATCGGCGCCTGAAAGAGTCCCTTGATTCGGTCGATAATCCCTCCGGGAAACTCCATCTTGACATGCTTGGCCATTTTTCTATTGTTCAAGAAGATAATGGTGGCAAGAAGACCTAAGCGCTCACCGACAAAGAAGGTGGCTTGGACAAAATTCAAGAACTCTCCCAATACAATCACAGCAAAATGCCACCGATTGCGAATAAAAGGCGTAGTGAGGACTTGAGCGCGAATGAAGAACAGATCAGGAATCAGATTGAGAATCATAAAGCGTTGGGGCGACAAAAAAACCGTACGTCGCGAGACCATGACATGCTTGCAAAAGAAACGAAGCAAGGGCTGGGTCAATGAAACCAACAATTGATATCGCGGTTGATCTCTGTAGTGGTATAGGTACATTCCCCAAATAAAGGCAATTGCCAATGTCGTTGCAATGTTGATGAGCAGCAATACTGTTTCCTTGGCTTTTTCTTTTGCACCCCGACTGATGGCCTTCCCTTTAAGTCTCTGAACGATATGGTAACCCCACAAGAGGACCATGATCATAATAAGCATACAACCAAAGGGAAGGACGCCGGTGAAAGCAAAGCAGAATGGGATCGGAAACGCTGCAATCAAGTGCGAGAACTTGCCAATCCAGCTGAAGTCTTTGTGCTTTTGTGTGATAAGCGCACAAAATAGTGCAAAAATGCGTTTTTCCCCCGTGAGACGGTAGTTGGGTTGAATAAACTTGACCGTTCCAAGCCAAGAGAACCATGACAAGAGTTCGTAGTAGGTGAGATGGAACAGCAGAAAACCAAAATTTTCCTTCCAACCAGAGTACGATAGTGCCAGAGGAATCGCAAAAATGATGGTGTAGACCGCTGATGTAAGTAGGGCCAAGCTTGCGAGAATTCCAGGCAAATTACCGCCATCCGGTGTATGGACTAGTTGCTTCCAAAAGGAACGTTCCTTGCTACCCAAAGTCGCTGGTTTCGTGGATGTTCGTGCACCGAAGTGAAGCACGTTTCGAGCCATATTGACGTCTTTATCGATCACTCCGCTAAGAAACGGAGAGGCGTCCGCCGCGTCGAAAACGTCAGCGGCAACACTCAAGTCGTCTTGGTTGAATTTGATGGCTTTGATAGAGTCTATCGAGATATTGTTGGCGGCGTTCTTGTTGGCGGCGGCGATCTTGTTCTTGTTTTTGTTACGACGGCTCCACTTGTTACACGCCTTCTTTTGTGTGGTTTGCTCCGGCCCGGTGGCGGGTCGGTCGGTTCCTGGCTTCTTCTCAACAGCGACATAAAGTCTCTGTTTGGCGGTAATGGGGATCGTAAGGAAACTAAGGAATCCCATGGTGATGTTGCTGATCCTAGTTCGCCTTCGACGTCGTTTGTTTTCGTTGTTACAGAAATTGATACTCGCGTAGATGGGACGCACACATTCACCATTTAATCGTGGCCAACATGAAGCTTTTATCTACTAGCTAGACTACTAGCTAGCTAGAGACTAGTTAACTACTACTAGCTAGTAGTAGACGACTACTAGAGTAGCTACTAGTAGCTAGAGTGCTACTCTACTAGACCTACTGTAGTACACCATACTACTACTACTAACAAGCAAATTAATAGTAGTAGACTACTGTAGCGCGTCAGCCGGTGTAGTGATGGTACTGGTAATAATAGTAATAAGCGTGTTGAAACGCTAGCGAAACGATCTGATCGTGTTGTATTCCACGGCAACAAATCCATCTTCATCATTTCGTTGAGCTCATTATTTGCATTTCACACACAATAAAACGTTTCCATCGTACATATTTGAATACTTTCATAGAAACAATGAGCTTGTCTTTCTTTTACAAGTCCTCCTTGCCATCCATACTCCTCAACATCTTTATCTCGAAGGTGTGGTTAAAATATATGATTCCCGCGATCGACGGATCCGAGGGTTATCATTCATTTCTCGAAAAAGCTGCGGATGGGTTGATCACCATCAAGCAGAGCACGGTTCTCGACTTCATCGCCAAAGACGAAGATCCCTTCGCCGACTTTCGCCGTGCGGGTCTCTTGCAATTTTTCCTTGGGTGTCTTTTCGTGGTTTGCTGTGGCCTCTTGGTGGCTGCCTGCCACGACCTTGCGGCCACAATCATCGAAGCGAACGGAGAGACCCTTGAACACTACATTGATTGGTTGGAAAACGACGACATTTATTGCACGCCCGAGTATGACATATTTAGTAAGATTCCAATTTATCGCTTGCCGAGCGATGATCCCGACGTGGAACAGAGCAGTTCGCCTGACCCTTTCGACGAAGAGTATTTGACGTTCGATGCCGAGCAATTAGTATGGGAAAAGATATGGGCCGACTTTGAAAAGTGCGGTGGTACCCTTATTCTTGACGATGAAACCGGCTTTGGAGCCGAGTATGACACTGATGTTTCCATCATGTCGGGCAAGGATTGCGACGGCGAGAGCGTCGAAGAATTCGAAGAGATCAGTCTGGAAATTGTCTAATTGATACACATTCAGGATCGGGGGCTATCGGGATATATATTACTTAACCTCGTGTACACATAATACCTTTAAGAATTAGTAGAAATTTTGTTTCAAATAAACTCCCATTGCCTTTGACTTCTTTTATAGTATGATAATAGTGTAATAGACTAGTGCATGGGCCATCGTGACGAACATGGAATTTGTCGATGGTTTCGGTGCGTCGTAGAGTAAGTGGTGCTGCACAGCGCACGTGCAGTCACGCTTTTGTCTCTTGACGCATCTCTCCCGCGTCAAGTGGCTGTACTGAAGCTGTGTTCTTGCAGTGCTGCGACCTGGGATGCGGTCGATCGACTCGAAAGGATGGTGGCGTTGGCAGTGCGATTTTTCATCGCGTGGACACTAAAACGCAGCGTGTTCGTGATGCTGCCAAGAGCCGCTTTCTCACACCTTCGTTACCGTGGAGCTACACATGATGACAGGCATGAAGTTACTAACATGGAATCTTAACTGACGGTAGCTAATTGATCGTTAGAGCGGCCTTGGTGATCGACAGTAGAGCTCCTTCGCGGCTCGTACAATCGTGTCAGCGTGGCACGGAACACGCCGATTGCCAAACATCGAATTTGAGCAATGGCTGGTCCTATGAATAGTAAGATAGATTTCTTTTACTTCAACGATACCAAAACGAATAGAGTTCTGCTCGAGTTGAGAGAATACAGAGCATTTTCGATGAGCGAGTGTTATTGGGTACAGTACTTGAGAAATTGAGATCGTTTGTCGGCAACAGAGATGGACTGTGCTTTTCGTCCCACGCCCCTCGGAGAAAACAAAAGGACGACGCTTACGCTTTAAGGACAATAAAGCGTACGCTAAGTTTTATAACCAGAGAACATGTTTCTCTATGCCCCCCTCACTCTGTATTAAATCGAATGACAGAAACCAAAATTTAATAGTGCAATCGTACTTCACTGCGGCTTCCAGCGATGATTGGTCAGTCAACCGCTCACGAGTCCCAGCGTAACAGTTTACAATCCTTGTGCTAAGGAATATGCCAATAGAGTATTAGCAATGACTAGTAATGTTTACAATCCAACACGTATCAGCTCGGCAATGTCGTGGAAACCTTTCCTCCTCGCCCATCCCTCTGCCGTCAGGCCCTCAAAATCAACGGGTGCAAGTGCCTCTGTGTAATGCCCGGTACCAACCGTGGTTCTGTCAGCTCCATGAGACAATAAAAAGCGAACCAAAGGACGATTACCAGCCCAGGCAGCATTAATCAATGGAGTGAAATGCCCGCGATCGCTAGTTTCAATGTCGGCATTCTTCTCCTCGACTAGCCAGTGCACTACTTTCTGACGCTCATGAATCACAGCCAAATTCAAAATAGAATTCCGCTCACACACAACACCTGCGGGGAAACAGGGATTTTAGACAGAAATGTAAGATAGATCCACCACGGCAATGTTCAAACAACGTTGTAGTACATTAAGCGAGCATCTGCGTACCAGAACAGTAATCAACGGTAAACGAGAACTTGTTCTCGGCCTGATGAATCAACTTTTGGACAACTTTCAGCTGATCCCCCTTCAAAAGTACTTCCGATATTCTGCTCACAAGGTCGTCCCATTGCTTTCGAGAAGATGTTGCTTCGAGGCGAAGCTTGTATAGATACATTTCATGCCATGGCTTTCGTGGTCGCCGCGGCAAGCTCCAGCGACTTGGACATAGCTGTTGCCAAGTACCACTTCGAGATTTCAGACCTGTAGCTAGTTTCTTGTTGATGCAAAGTAGCTTTCCGTGCTCAAAGGGTTCCAAATACTGAATGCAGTGGGCAACAACATCATCAGGGCATCCCGACGACGGCAGAAAAAGGAACGAAATATCAATCGGTGCACGCTCTAGTCGCATCTTCGTCTGCATTTTTTTCTTCCTCTCCTCTTCCTCCAATAAGGCGTCAATGTGCAAAAGATCACCCGATAGATGCACGAGAGCCTTCTGACTGTCTGGTGAAGGCGTATCAGCAGATGCAAGAAAAGATGATGGAGGCGCTACTTTCATGTTATCAAGCGCCGCAGTAGCAGATGCTCCAGCATCATCTATTTGTCTCTGGCGGCGGCGTCTCAAGAGGCGCCACTGATTCTTTCGCACGTGAAGCCAATTGGCAAGCTCTAAGTTTGCCGTGTGAGGCTCGTCCGACGATGGAAAGTGTACCACCGCTTCGCATTCTTGTTGAATACGCTTTCGCTTTTTCGTGTTCCAACTGTAGGACTTCTTCCATTTGATAGTGGATACTGCCAACCAAACATCAAAGGAGGAGTATCGATCTGCCCAAAAGTCGCAACGAACCGAACTCTCCAAACGGTCCTGTTGGCATTGGTCAGAGTCAAACTGTGATTCGGCTGATTCGACTTCGTAGACGTTCCATTTGGACCTCCAGGATCGCTTACGACTGATGAGCCAACGCTTCCAGTTGGAATAATCGACTGGAACAATGAAATCTTTAGCGCGGCTTCCATCAAAGGGATCAAAATCAAAATTGTCACTGAAGGGAAGAGGTTGGTTCTTTGCACTTTCCGTCTCGGCATTTGTAATTTCATTGCCGGGGAAAGTAGAAGGCTTATGTGCAGCTTTTACCGTAAACATTGGATTGGTCCAGATCACAGGCATGTAACAAGTAGATATCGTTGGTGCAAAGCAAGTGCGACTTGCGCTTGCCGCTACAGCTGCCGGTACGTCCCATTGACATCGCCATGATTGTTTGCGTCTCTTGAGCCACGCGGAAAAGGTGGATGATGATATTTTACTAATGAACAGATGACTTCGCGTACCATCCTCCGGGTCTAGTTCAATATTGTCGTCATACAGAATGCGATGAAGAGCAGTTGCTGCATTTGTTGGATCTCCTGCATCAGAATATCGAAACATGGGGTTTCTCCAATGAGAAGTATATGTCAGCGCTTGTTTGGCTTTTTTTGGTTTGGTACAATGTGCTTTGTAGACTGATTGAGTCGCAACTTTGGCATTGAGGTAATTTTCTGGGGTCACAGCCGCAATAGGCACATGATGGGGCAGGTACTTACCCCATGGTCCGGCATCAGAGGTCATGGGTGTCACAACTCTGCTGGGTTGATGTGGTTGAGGTTGCGTAAATACGCACGAAGTAGAATTTTGTATCGGATGAGGCACAGATTGCAATGGTAATATGGATATTTGCTTTAAAATGGATTGAAGCTAGTTGAAATTAGAAAAGAGGAAATACGGAAAGTTAGATTTGTGAAGATGTTCTCATTTTTTTTTCAACGCGTGTTTGTGGAAGCTTACCTGTTCTTGGAATTGGACCTGTTTCCTCGCGTCATGAAGGGCTTGGACCATCGGAGAAAGGCTCCGTGCAGCAATGATGAAGATGCGAGGACATTGTCGCAGATAATTGGTAACATTTGCCATGGAACCCCCGAAGGCTGAAATTGGGAGTCCATTGATAGACAAGATGACATCTCCTGACAACAAGGCCCGCGATGACATCTTCTGGTCGTGGACAGGTGGCAGCATGGCAAAATATTGCTTCCATAAGTCGCCACCATACGATCTGTTCCAGATTATATTGATATCAGGGGGTGAAGTTGTCGTCCAAGACCATTGGAGGCGAGCATCAAAGATGTGATGTTGAATATTGGCTAGAACGAGAATATTCTTGTTTTCGCCGTGGAGGGAGATCCACATGCCCCACGAGTTGTTCTGAATTTGAGAATGCAGGGGCTGGCGGAGATCGCAAGCCACATAGCCCATGGGAGTGTGAACTTGCTGCGACATGTTCTTATTATTCAATATTGGCTGTGCCTCTACCCTTGAAGCTTTAAGTACTACTTTAACAGGTTCAGATCTTTGAGATATGTTACAGATGCTGTTGAATCTCTAAAAACCAATGCAGGCAGAAACGGGGCGGATGATAGTCTCTGAAATCTCGGTGAAATAGATATTACTCTTGATGAAGCAGCATGTGACAAAAAGTAACGGAAGTGGAATCAATTGGACGGCTGTATGATTGTTCTTCTATTCTTTATTGTGTTGGGATGGATGTTTAAATAATAGCGATACGATACGTAATTCCAAACAGTTCGTTTGTACTGTCTAGCTAGAGTACTAGCTAGTAGTAATAGGAGTAGCTACCATGCTCTAGTACTGGAACACGATCACGAATCGTCGTGACTCGAACTTGAGCTAGCAATTTTAGGATGAGGGAGCAAGGCCTACCACTTCCTCCTAATAACTTCTACTAGAGTACTATTAGTAGACTAGTACAGTAGCAGTAGCTAACAGAGCGATACGGTAATTACTAGACTACTGGTACTACTCTAGACTCGACTACCCCTACGCTTGGCTTTCCCTTCTATTTTGTATTCCTCCTACTAGTATGAACGAGAAATACAGAAGCACTTCAGTGTTTAAGAAATTGCAGCAACACAGTTGCTTAAAAACTTAGTTCTTTTTGCCCAGAATCTTGTTGGCTGCCTCCGACCGGAAGGCCTTGCTGTCTCCCTTTCGTCTCGTCACTTGGCGTGATCGTCTGTCGAGTTCCGCAATGGCATCGTCAAACGTTACTCCTGCAGCCGTCGCTCGGACCATGGCAAAATACAAAACATCAGCCAATTCTCCAGCGACATCATCTGCCTCCGTTGCTTCCGACAGTTCTTGGGCTTCTTCGACCAACTTTTCGCGGAGCAAATTGGAATCGTCGAACAAGCGCTTCGTGTAGGATCCTTCTGGAGCAGATTTAAATCGATCCTGGAGGGTTTCTTGCAAATGCAAAATGCCACGAGGATTACCCCAGCATGTCAAAGTATTTAAGTGGCAAAATGCAGCTTTGTCATCTCCGCGTTGTGTAATTGTGAAACGAATGGCATCGCCATCACAGTCCACATCCAGTCGGTGCAAAGTCTGGTAGTGACCCGAAGTGTCTCCCTTACGCCAAAGCTGATTCCTAGAACGAGAATAATAGACGCCTCGACCACACTCCAAGGAGGCAATAATAGATTCCTGTTGTTTTTGTTGCGGTTGTGTTACGTGAATAGTAGATTTTGATCATAGCACAAAAATTTGACAACGGATAGTGAGAAAACAATAAAAAAGAAATCAAGTATGCAAGAGAAAATTTGGCTTACCTTGGAGGAGTAAACCAATCCTAGAGCTTCACCATTACGAGTGCAAACCACTGTAGTGTACAATCCATCTGGTCTATCTGTGCGAATGCATGCGGAATAAGCCAGGCCCAATTGACTGGGCGATGGATCCACCAGCATGACTCTACCAGTTGGTGTTCCCGCATGAATGCCTTTGATGAGCGCTTCTAGCTCCTTGTCGGACATTGTTGGTTTGATTTGTACAGAGCATTCCAAATCTTCCAATCTCTCAGCAGACTTAAAAATGGCAGCAATTGTCGCCATGTTTGCGTCTGCTTCATCGTCAATTTCGACGCTTACACAACTGGCCAAGGCCGCCGCTCTCGTAAAAGCTTCGACGTCGTCTCCTGCTTTCAGACTGGAGTATTTGAAATTGGCCACCAGTCGTTCACGAGGAATCTTTGCTGCGTCCATAGCTTCCAAGTTAAATCCATCCGTGACGACAGCGTGGCATCCAGCATCCAACAGACACGCTGCCAGACAACCATCCGTCGAGATCAAATCTTTTGGAGTCACTACACATTCCACATCAACCACGCTGACATCAATTTGCAGAGTTTCGGTGAGAAACTTTTTACCCATGGCTACTCCATGTTTCATGAATTTTTTCTTTAATTTTTTCTTTTGCTCCTCATCTGCGTCTCCACTGTCCGTGTCAACCAGAGCTTGTTCGCAATTCTTGGCAACCACCTCGCGATAATCGGCTGAGAAAAGTGCCTCGGGGTCGATGCGACATTTTCCTGCTGCTGTGAGACCCAACCGATTTTGCGTCGAATCGACTGGCTTCTCAGTGACGAACGATGCATAAGGAAGTGATGTCATGTTCAATTTATTTGGAGGGGTTATTATTTGTGCAAGTCCTGCGAAAAGAAAGAAATAATAATGATGAGTGCATGTAAGTGAAAGCACACTGTCATTTTTTTGTGGTTGTCTGCAAGGAGGATCGGGGTTCAAGTCACGAGTGCGATCACGAGTCCTCGCCCTCAAAGGCTACAACATTATTTGTGGCTGTTGCAAGGGTAGAAAATACTGGTAGCGAGGATACACAAGAAATATTCCTGTTCTACTCTGGCAATGATTGTGCGGAGCTATACCCCCCATCCCCCAAGAAATTGGTTCGGCGCAGCATCATTCCTTTTGGAAGCAAAAAGAAAGAAACCATTCTCGTTGCTGCTGGCCGCTCGATTCGATACCTTCACAATCTACTAGTAGGCGAAAGAAAAGGCGTGCGCTTCCATACAGCTGATTTTAGAATTACTACTCTAACCAGTGCATCCTTTCGCGCGAGATACTCCGTTTCGTCCTCCACAACGACAAGAGACCAAGGGCAAAACTATACTGCATCTAGACACGCTTGTCAAAATATAGTTTGAACACTATTCCTTCGCACGCCTCACATGACACCAAACACATGCATGCAATTATGAACAAAGTAGAGGAGTTTTTAAAATGTGTTTTTTTTTCGGGGGGGTGGAGGGGGGTGTTGTTCTTACTTCTTTCGTCATTGTCCTACTGCTGTTACTTTATGCAAGCTCGGCCATTTTCCTGGCAATAATGGCAGCCTTCTGCTTCTTGGCAACCATCACCTTGAATCGATCAAAGTCGGACAAATTGGCTCGCTTCTTTCTGGCATTCAACTTCTTTGCCCATGATGTTGCTTCCCACTTGGCCATTGTATCGGCATCTGTCCAGGCCTGTTTCAAGGTCTTTTGTCTGGCATTGGGTTGGATCTTGACGGTCAAATCCGTCAAGGCAATTCGACTGTAGGAAATGACCTGTCGAGACACACCGGTAATTTCAGCAGGTCCATCGATGTGGCACTTGTTCTGGTCAACAATGTCAATGATGGTTGCCAGCTTTCCTTCGTCTGGGCCGTAATTGATCAGGACGACGCGTCCGACCTCTACAAATCTCTTGAATCCAGTCATTTTTTATTTGGGGGGGGGGGGTGATTTGACTGTAGTAGTAATATTTATAATAAATAAAAATAAAAGGGGAAAATAATTTTTAAGAAAAGGTCGGATAGATAAAAGGAAAGAAGAA
>Ga0100402_1001634_pt1 | contig 25860 bp, 22 predicted proteins | sample CryGeyme20150102_FD_80419 | JGI IMG/M metagenome (GOLD analysis project Ga0100402, IMG submission 80419) | Groundwater microbial communities from Crystal Geyser aquifers in Utah, USA - Crystal Geyser metaG 2015-0102 | ecosystem: Environmental > Aquatic > Deep subsurface > Groundwater | place...
CTCCTCCTCCATCATAGTCATCATCTTCTTTTTCTTCAAATGATGCTTGTTCTCATAGTATGTACGTCCCTTGTTGCAGCCCAAAACAAGTCTTCCACCTTTTTTATCAGCATTTAGTTGGATAAGGGATGTTTTCCCCTGCTGCATAGCAGCTTCAGTGATAGCTTTAACAAGAGCTTTTCTTCCCTCCCAAGTAGGAAGATATAGTTCAGGAGGTAGGACAAGCAAGGTCATAGTCTTTGTGTTTCATCAAGTCAATAGCATCCCTGCTACCTATATTGGGAATTGCTAAAGACTCTATAGTCCAACAATGATTACTACGGGAATGGTGATGGGAGTATTGGTTGAGGAGATTGAGCTCACCAAGGGGGACACGTGCACCAGCAGCAGGAGGGGGTGGAGGAAGAGATATCATACTACCACCAGCACCAGTGGCCTCCATGATAGATTTCCAGCTAGAAAAATAATAGAATATCAGTAAGATGCTACTACCTGGTGCTCCTATGGTGAGAATAAGTATAAGGTGTACTAGTACTAGGTGGTTGAATTATAGATGTGCAGATGTGTGTCATTGTGGTGCAACAACAAAATTATGTTGGCTGTGGTGGTGCAAAAGCAAAAAATTCGGCACAGTGGGTAAATACCCCCTGGAATTGCAGTGGGTAAATACCCCTGCAAACAGATGAATCCTAATCTTAGCTAAAAGTGAAGCATTTTTGGTGGCCATTCTTGCAAAATTTGCAGACCTGCCAGAACAACCATCATACACGAGCAAAAGGCATCCGATTCATTTGGCAAGGGTCGCTTGGATAGTACTAATAGCTTGTAATAAGAGATTCTGGAATGCTATCAATTAGTGAAAACCGATCCTGCATTTGTAAAAGTTAAACAGTACTAGTAGAAAGTAAGAATGTATTGGCAAGAAGGGGGATACTTACAATTGTGATCTTTCTCCAATGCTCTTCAAAATTCCAAATTGTTAAATAAAAAGATGAGATTATCCTACGCCCTCACTTTAGCCACTATCATCTTCTGCTCCGGAGATGTTCAGGGAAGGCTCGCCTCTAAGATAAGCAAGCACCATGGTCAACAACCGCGATTTCTTGAACAAAATACGAACTGCACCATCAAGGATGATTGCGACGATGGTAATCCCTTGACACAAGACTCTTGCGATTCTCTCACCAATGAATGCGTTCATGTTTGTGATGATTTGAACGAATGCACCCGCGAGGACTTTGTTGATGGAATCTGTCAATACATCAACGAGAACAAAGATCCCTACGACTGCTCAAATGACGATGGGAGTGACTGCATTCCAGGATTAATAGACTGCTCGGACAACAATCTCTTCACGACAGATGTTTGTGTTCCAAGTGTTGGTTGCGTGCACTTCCAGTACCTCGATTATATTGGAAATCTTGATGGCCTTCGCAAAGAATTGGCTAAAATTGAAGAAGAAGAGGCTGTATTTTACGAGGAGAAGAGTGGGTTAACTGACAGCGAAGCAGCATCGGTCGTGAATTGGCTTAAATTAGAAGTTACTCAGGAGCGAACTCCTTTTTGCTGGAGACGATCGTACGGACGTGGAGTTGGAACGCCCATGAGCTACTGCCCCGAAGGAAAAGAACGAGTTGGATTGTTCTGCGTGAACCCTTGTCAGCCGGGCTTTACTAGAAAAGGGTTGGATTGCCATCAAACTTGCAAGGATGGCTGGAGAGATGATGGACTCTTTTGTCGTCTCGCCGAATACGGTCGTGGGGCTGGATATCCTTGGAAATGTAAGTTGCTCTTACAAGAAATACGCTTGTCGAGGATCTAGTGCTTGCACCCACTCACTCATTTACTCACTCAACTATTTCTTACCTTTCCAATGGAATTTTAGTTAGAGACCCACCTTTTGACGACAGAGGAATGTTTGAACGTTGCGAGAGGGATCACGGAGGCGGAAACTGTGAGAAACGGGGACTGATCGTGTATCCAAAATGTCGACCAGGATACAGTCCTTTCGGTTGCTGTATTTGTAGACCTAACTTTGAAAGCTGCGAGGACGAAGGCTACACTGCACCAAGGGTTGATCTTTCCTGTGCAGCCAAGATTGAATTCGGGAACCCTACACCTTTGATTTGCGGAAACGACTTTGAGCAAGACGGGCTACTTTGCTACCCCAAGTGCTATTCTGGTTACAATGGTGTTGGCCCTATCTGCTGGCAGATTTGTGACGACGATCAAGCTGGATGCATTGGTGGTTGTGCACGAGACGCCAGAGACTGTGTATTCAGCCTCGCTGATCAAATCATTTCCCCCGCCCTGGTCGCTGCGAATCTCGCAACACTGGGAGCTACGGCTATACCATCGGGGGCCGCGGAAAGTGCTATTACTGTTGCTGGTCATCTGTATACTTTTAGCACTGTCGTCGGAGAGGCTATGGGGTGGCTAGCTAATCTATTGGAGCAAGCCGAAACCGACACTGCCTCTGACAACCCTAAAAATGCTAAAGTAGTGTCCATCACCACCGGCAACACGATTCTAGACAGCGCTGTCAGTTCAACGCTTTTTGGAGCTGCCGCTATCATGACTCGACAATTTGCCCGTGATTTCGAGGATATGACTAGTGTACCGATTATGCGGACTATGGTGGATCATTTAGCACCCAATGATCTATTGCACATTCAACGAGTGTGGGCAGATTCACAATTTATGGAGCTCGCGACCGCAGAGGGCTGGAATCTTGCGTCCGTGCTCCTATCCTCATTTGGAGTCTTGGATCCTACAGGTATTCTTAACTTGGTGGAGGCATACGCCAAGCCAATCTGCGAAGAAATTTTTGATTTTCCAGTTTGCACTCGAGACAATTGTATGTTTGCCGAGGAACAGGCAATGCGGGAACAATATTCGACATCCTGTCAGGATGTGCAAGTTTACAGTTCAGCGGAGGAAAATTGCCAAGCTATCGTTGATCCCATGTCTCTTGATGCGGGATCTACCAATCCAAATCACGAGAAACTATTCTTCGCGTTGAATCCAGCTGGCCCATATGCCGTTCAAAGCACTAGTCATTCCGTCGAGCTTATTGTCAAGGATGACACCGACCAAGTGATCCACACTTGCCAAGCTTCCATCACAGTCTTGGACAATACACCATCCGCCATTGAATGTCCTCCTGGTATTGAAATCGGCAACGATCCTGGTCTTTGCAGCGCGAAAGTTGACTATTCAGCACCGACAGTGACAAATAAATGCACGGAGACAAGTGTCATGTCACAGACCACCGGTCTACCCTCTGGGTCTGTCTTTGAAGTTGGATCGACCGTCAATGCGTTCCAAGCGACAGATTCAGAAGGGAATACGAACAACTGCAGTTTTATAATTGGTGTCTTCGACAACGAAGTACCAATTATTTCTTGCGACGACCTGCTTACTGCTGTTCCTACTGACAAGGGCAGTTGTAACGCCACCTATAAGTACGAACCACCCGTAGCAACAGACAATTGTGGGTCCTCTACCGTATTGAGTCAAAGTCCCAATCTCGACCCATTTCTCTTTCCTCTGGGTACTTCAACTGTGGAATACACTGCAACCGATGAGGCTGGTAAGAGTGCGTCGTGTTCTTTTGTCGTGGAAGTCTGGGATGACCAAGTGCCTGTTGCAGAATGCATCCCTGGTGACGCAGATGGCGTCTTTGTGATCAAAGGCTCTGACAATTGTGGGGACGAAAAGTTAAAAGCTTTTATCATTGACTCTGATTCCGGTACTCGTTTTCCATCCAACGACAGCGGCCTGGACTATTTCGAGCTCGGCACAACTTTCTCTTATAACTTTGCAAACGCAACAGAGTCAGGTGCGCTATGGGACCTCCAGGGCGCTGGAATTCCGCGGGTCTTTGTTGAAGATGAAGCTGGGTTCATTTCCTCTTCCGCAGATTGTGTGCATGCCTGATTTCAGATCCTCTTTCAGCTCGGCCTGCAATAGAGGCACTGCTAGAGCATCTTTGCATTAGGATTAAAATAAAATTAGATAGAGCGTTGAGCCTAATATGAGGCTTTTGCTAGTGAGACTTACTTGCAAGTTTCTAACGAAACGCAAGATCGCAAAGTCCGTAAATACATAAGAACAGAGAAGCCATCCATAAAAACTAAAATAGTAATCTTCATATCTCATTTATCACTCTTCCTACTTCTAGCCTCTGTATTTTTGCCAGTCCAATTGGCAGGATCGTAAAGATCCAGTCCCTGCTCATAAAGCGAAAGCCGTTTGGGACCAACACTGCGATTCAGGCAATATTTCCACAATCCTGGTAGGTACTGCTGCATGTAGCAACCCAATAACGTTGGTTGTTGAGCAATCCACGCTTCACTTCCCGATTCCGTTGAACTTTGACTGTTGCGACAAATGTGTGTCATGGACAAAGCAGCGCACCGGTCCACAGGCATTTTCAGAGGACTCGGTTTAGATGGCTTCTGTTGGTTATCATCACCACCATCACCATCACAACCACCAGGACTATCATTTGAGTACTGATTTTGAAAAAAGGCAGTCTCAGTAGAGCCAGGACAAATCATATCGACTCTAAGCCAGGACGAGCATTCGGCTTGCAACGAAGCAACATAACCATGTAAGGCATGCTTACTGGCAGCATACGAAGCAGAAAGAGGTACACCCATGCGACCTCCCACGGACGATGTAATGACGATTTGCGGCTTGGAGGAGGATTGAGACCCTGGAGGTGCAATAAAGCCGTGTTTTATGAGGATCTGCGTCATGATAATGGGAGGAATGGTGTTGACTTCGAACATTCGTTTTGTCGTAGCCGCATCTGTCTCCAAAACTGTCGATAAGTGGCCCTGACCAGCATTGAAAATGACACAATCCAACTTTGGTGGAAGTCGTTGAGTGCTGGTTGCCAAGGTTTGATGTGACGACGACGAGAGCTCCGAAGCAAACTGTTTTGTCATCACTTCTTCTAGCTTTTCGGGAGTACACGTGACATCCATGGGCAGCAAAACAATCTTTCTCAAACTGTCGTCCTGTTGACTTTTCGTCTGTGTGCATTTATTGGCCACTCGTTGCAATCCATCGATACGTCGTGATGTCAAGATAAGTTTCTGACAGTAAGGATAAATTTGATACGCCAACTGTTCTCCGATCCCTGAAGAAGCACCAATAATCCAAACTGTTTTGTTTGCAAAATGACTCTGATAGCATCGTTGTTTCAGTGATGACGATGCCTCAAGCAGCTGATGGTAGCAAAACAAAGACGGGTTGGCATCCATAAAACCAAATGATGACAGAGCGACTGCTGCACAAGCTGCTGTCGCAGTTCGAACAGCACCAATGGAGAAGGGAACCATTGGTTGATGGCAACGCTGATAAATTGTGTAATGCTCCGTCGCAGTGTTGATTTCAGCAGTAAAGGGAAACCGTGTTATGGTAGAATAATGGAGGAGATTTGTGGAAACGAAAATTTGTTTTGTTGTGGTTGTTCACGAGTAGGATTCATTCCGACAACCCGAACTTTAATGGATTAGGCAAGTGGCTATCTAAGAATCCTTTCTATCTACACTTCACAGAGTGGTAATAATAAGGGATGGAAAATCACCGAGAGTATGCTCCCCTTGAGCCCAAGTCTAGTTCCATAATTGAACCCATACCCAAACTATTCGCACCAGGCGACAACTGGCTGCCACGTAAAGTCAGTTATACTGGCGCATAGGCATGACGGCATGACTCCTCAGTACCTGCTCTGTACAGAGAAGCCAAGACAGGTGCGGTACTTCTCTGTTTTCTGGATATTGGAATACTTAATTTGTTTTACTGCTATACTAATATAGGATTACTTTGCTGCCTCGTTCTCATCGTTGCTAGTTTCATTCTCAGTGGGCAAGGCATCTGCAACCGGCTCGACATCGACAGAAGAGTTCTCCGCCTCCACACGTTGACCTTTGTTGACGACTACCTTCTTCACCGAAGTCTCAGCTTTCTTTTCATCAACTGGAGCAGAAATGGTCAAGACCCCGTTGCTCAAGATAGCAACGATTTTGTCCGATGCCACCAGTTCATTAATCTGGAAATTCTTGGAAATCTCCTTTGTGCGAGGCTTGCCTTCTGCGTCCATACCCATTTCGCGCACCGCCTTGATGGTCAAAGTCTTCTCGGTATCTCCCCTAACTTCAATATCAATATTGGACTCGAGGACACCTGGAAGGTCAAGATCTAGTGTGAAGGATTTTTCGTTGGTTGCAGAAGCTTCATCCTGAACTTCACTGGAAGGTTGATTCACGGCAATCTTATAGGTGGTTTCCGTGGCCTCCGTCACAATTCGAGGGACAGAGACGATCAGCACTCCATTTTCAAGGTTGGCCGACATCTGATCAATATCTGACTCATTCTCGAGGGGGAAGCTCTTGGAAAGTGTTTTCGTCTGCATTTTTCCGTCGCCATCTTTGCCGATGTTTCGTTTTCCGGTAACGACCAGGACTTTGTCTTTGGTACCCTCTACAGTCACGTCCAGATCGGATTCCTTGACACCTGGGACGTCGAAAGCTACTTCAAACATATTCTTGTCATCTCGGAGAATCTCTGCCGAAAGATTACCAGTGCCACTGCGTCTGAAACTCTGATCACCAGCGGCAAAGCCAAACATCTTGTCGGTAAACTCCTTGGAACGACGAATGACTTCATCCGCTTCTTGGGCTTCGCGCGGCGAAGATGCTACACTCTTGGCAACGTCTTCGGCCAAGCCAAAGGCACGATTCAGCCACTCGCGTTGCTGACGAAGAGTTTCTTCGTCGATCTGGAACTGGGGTCCCATCCCCATCATGGTTGGGCCAAACGGAGTCATGTAATAACCTCGTCCACGGCCACGTTGCTGTGGACCACGTTGCTGTGGACCACCACGGCCTCGACTGTTGTTGAGTTCAGCCTCCAAGTCCTTAAATGCCTGATCTACACAGCGGTTACCTTGGGGTCCACATGTGTTGGTTGCACGAGTAGCTCTGGTTCTACTGCGAGGAGACGAAACGAACCTTGGGCCGTAGACTCTGCCAACAGTGTAAGCTCCGCATGTTGGAGCAAAAGCAGTAAGAGCGAGAGTGGTAACAACGGAGTATTTCATTATAGTCAATTGAAAGTAAAAAGTTGAAATTTGTTTTAGCTTGGTTCGATTTCAGTTGCTGAGGTACAAATTTGTGAGGCAAATGATATTGGATGAATTTATCTTCACGAAATCAAAAACACAAACATTCCACCGCCAAGGAATCCCAATGAAGGCTGACGAAGAACGATGCTGTCAAGATCCACTATGCAAAAGTCTAGCAAGTGTATTCGTACGAGTGATATGTGGATTGATGATAAAAAATAGTCACGTGGCCGTCTCGTGTAACTACTAGGCTAGACTACTACAATGAATTTATTATTTATTTCGTTGTATTCGAGTTTGTGATCGCATCATCAGAAAAAAAAATCTAATCCACGATTGATTTGCCACTTGGCATTTTTGTGATCAACTTTGCGTCTATGAGTCAGTCATATTTTTTAGTTTTTAATCAAGAAGCACGTACCTGGTAGAGTATGACTTTTTATTTGTATGTTGCGCCAGGCGGAGAAAAGACATCGCTGAACCCTCACATTTCTTAGTTGTCGAAACACCTCGGAGCCTTAACTGCCACCCCCCCCCCCCTTCTACAATCCGCTTTTCTTTATGAGTAGTAAAAACAAGAAAGAATCAAACAAAATCAACGAGATCCTGAGGGTGAAGCATTACGTTTGTTCAACTTCTTGTGTCTGACGTAACTTCGGGCTGTAGTAGTTTGTCCTCGCCACGCCCTTGCAACACAACCATCGTGAGAAGTGAGAATGAATTATTCACTAGGAATCATTTCCCTGCTATGGCTGGTAATTATTGTACTAGACATTACAGACGCCTCCGAGTCTACTCCTACCTGCGACTCTAGTAGTTTGCCAGCTGAAAAGACCAAGGCGTCCAAATTGACTCCTAATCAAATCCACAAGATATGTACTACGACATCGTCACTGGGTCCTCCCATTTGTGGTGATGGTGGTGCGTTTGCGTTTTACTACTCGAGTCCTATCAAACGCCGTTCGTCCGACAAAGTTATTATCGAGTTCATGGGAGGTGGGGCTTGTTGGGATTCCAACAGTTGCGAATACAACTATGAACGTTTAAGTATGCGGGAAGAAATGGACAAATTCTTGGGATATTCCTGCAGTGAAATTCAAGCTGGTCTCAATATGAACGGGGGCGACTACGGAGACGAAAATGTGGCCATCAACATGCTGTGTGCGCAGAAATTGGGAGATAATCTGGATCTTCGAGATTACCATTCCATCATCGTGCCGTACTGCACTCAAGACGTACACATTGGCGACAACGAGATCACCTACGACAACGGAATGACTGTCCACCATCGTGGTGCACGTAATATGCTGGGTATGCTGGAATGGGTCTACGACAACTTTCCTCATCCTGAGCATGTCATCTTAACAGGTTGTTCGGCAGGAGGAACAGCCATTCCCATTGCCCACGATTTGATTTATCATCATTACAACTCGTTTACCAAGGGCAAAAAAGTTTCCGTTTCATCCCTCTTGGACTCGCCCGTGTATTTGACACCTTCCTATTTCATGCAGAATGGTATGCCCAATTGGAATACCCAGCCCATGATGGAAAAGATTCATTTTAACTACGGTAAATGGGGACAATCCGAAGAATTCAGTCAACGAATTATTGAGCACGTATTGAGGCGTGCATCCAACAAAGATAACGTTGGATTGGTGACACATAACTATGATCCCATTTCCATTTTATATTATGAAGCAATGAATGGAGACTACTTTAATGATGATGATGATGATGGAGGTCGTCGGAAGCTGGAAGACGGTGGTGGGGATAACGTAGATGACGGGTGGTGGAGTAAATTGTCCACAAGTATTGATACTGTCACGAGGCGGCACAGCAATGCTGACGCTTATATTCTCGACGGAGAAGGACATTGCACTTTTGGTCTCTACTATGCTCAAGCAGAAGGTGGTTCCAGCTTTCAAAAATGGGCTGGCGACCTATTGCTTCCTCGCAGTGTAAAAAAAGGATCGACTGGTGGACGTGGATTCTTTTTCATGTCAGCTCTAATGGGAGCAGCAATCGTTGCTGCGTCCATCTTCCATCAACATCGAATGCAAACGAAGCAAGAAAGAAAGAATGATGACGATGACGACATATCTATGAAAAGACGCATGTTGAAACTTTTGGCATTTTCTTCAGCCTTTGTGTCGTACTATGTGCAAGACTCTCCAGTGACGATCGGCTACGGTGTAACCGCGACCGTCTACTTGATCTGCGCCTTAAGCTGGAATGGTTTTGAAGATTTTCTCTACAATCCTTCCATCGGACCAAGTGCCAATACGCTCAGCACCTTTGGTATTAACAACCCTACCTTGGTGGTCTATCATACTCAAATATTGAGACTCGTCACATCTACTTTCCTTTGCAGCGGCATCATAACATACAGCTTGCTGATGTTTTCTCTCTACAAATACACACGACCTTTGGAACGGACCATGCGATCGCTAGCCCACGCGGACACGCGATTCCCTTCACGCTCTTTCGTTGAGGTTGCAGCATTGGTGACATTGGGCAGCAATATTTTCTACGCCTGCTTTGCTAGTGGAGCGAGCTGTTCGAGTATGACACTGGTTTTTGGAATGCAGTCATTCGCTTTCGCTATGAACAAGTACCACCAACAAACAGAATTTTCTCGTCACTGGTTTACGAGTATCATGCTCGGGTCTATTATTGTCTGTCTCTTGCCGTTTAACAGCTGGATCATGATGACAAGTTCCATTCTTTTGGGTGCTGCTTTGGCCATCCTCGTATATACTCCCGTGGTATCGACAGGCTCGACGGACTATAAATCCTACGCGGATGGAGAACATTCAGAATTCAATGACGAAGATACAAAAACCACAACGCAAAGTGGAATCTTTTTGACGCGCAAGATGATGTTTCTCTACAGTTTTTTGGCCCTGCTGACTGTACTATTTCTGTTGTTATTGTTCCGCGTTCGACGCCCCAATCAGATGTACGAACAGCCCTTCATGACGAGTTGTGATCTGGTTTATACGACCAACGTCAACAACATTGTCAGCGGCTATTATGGCACTCAATTTCGAAACAATGACGACGATCAAGGAGGAGAGGAAAGATTCCGTATGCGATGGCTAGAGGAACAAGAGGAGGACGCCGCAGAATATATGTGCGCCCAACTATGCCTGCCTCATTTGGTGTCTAGGCCTGCTATTTGGGGCGCCAACATTTACGATAAAAGTCTAGATGTACAAAAGGGTCAGTGCGAAGATGTTGGGTACAGTCAGCACATTGCCGACAAGACATACGCGTACAGGAAATACAGTGTTGATATCGAGCTGTACTATGCGGATGATTACAACTACTACAATGAAAATGAAAATGATTAGGTATTAACAAAAGGTAGTACAATAAAAACTTACTTCTGATATTCCAGCTTCATGGGACAAGTCAAACTGCCATAGTCCACCTGGGCATATTTTACAGCAGCTTACTGTATATTTCATGCTTAGCGCCCGCCAGCCCCATCTCTTCCTGGAATCTCTACTACCACTACTACTTTAAGAATGTAGGGTTAGGATGAATGTTTTAACCCGGTGGCTGTCTCGTGATTCAAAATTAAAAAAATCATCTAAATCATTATTGTGCAACGCCACAAAATAATAAATAAAATTCGAGTATTATTTTTAGGCATGTTCCACCTTTGAAAAAAGGAACAAGGGACCCAACTTCTCCGGGTACAGTCTACTAATTAATTCAATCAAAAGTTGTTGCTTAAGTCTTCTTCGTTGAATCCACGAAACGATGTCAGAACCAGCCCAAAATGGGGAGGCTTCTGATATCGTAGAGTTGCCTTTGGCAGCAGACACCCCTGAGGAACCTTCCACCAGAGGCAGTGCCATCGAGAAGAAGGCAACCGCGAGGGCGAACATCGGCAGCATTATAGACTTTGATTTTGTGGATCACTTTTCATTGAAACAACCATCTGCTACAATTCGTTTTCGTGACAAGAATGTACGCGTGTACGAGTTGGCGAACGACCAGTTGCAGTTGGAGCACAAGGTGATACATAGTACCGAAGAAGACAATGACAGCCACAGCTGCACCAATCCAGAGGCGAACGACAACCAGAAGAAAACGAAATTGGAGATCACCATGAAGCGCCTGCGGGGTGGCAGCTTTGGGTTGCGTCTTTTAAGGACACTCTATACTCTGGCAGCCATTCTCATGTTTGGCTTTCTCTTTGTCTTTGCCGCTCAAATTGTCGTCTACCAAATATTAGAAATTCCTCGTCATGGAGGTGATGCATCGGGACAGGACCTGGACGTCTATGTTATGATTTCATCTCTTTTCTCGATCCCCGTTGTGGTCTACTCAATGTCCAGTCTTTTGGTCTTTGGAATGGCATACGTCGGGGATACTTGGAATGGTCATGTCCTCTTTGCTCATTTTGTGGCAGGTGACGGCAGCCGGGGCGTCCGACGAGTATCAGTGGAATGGTTCTGCTTTGTAATGTACATTGCTATTCCCGTTCTAGTCTCTGTTGTAGCATTTTTTGCCAGCATCGAAAACGCAGTGAATGTGGGTCTTATTGCGTGGTATATTTGCATGAATTTGGCCTTCTTTTTGTTCTGTACCATGGTAACCTATCACGAGATAAAACTTTGCTTGGATTTGACGAAAATTGTCTGGGGATGATTTCCATGTTTTTGTCCTTATCAAAAAGGCAATATTGGTGACGCTGACGCAACGCTATGCCGGTATCCAAGAACAGGCCTATGTGGTAGACTCTGGTGTATTTGATCCCAAAAAGTCCAAAAAGGAATCGACTTATGCCTACATGGGACTGTACAGTCGAACTACAGTCTTGAGCTGGAACCCATTCTTTGATCGATTGGATCCACCTCTCCGACGCTTTTCTATAGAAGATATCAGGGAAACGGTTCCCTTTGTTACGAACAAGACCTGGTCGCTGGAGAAAATCTGCTGCCGCCTTCGCAACGGTAGAAGTCGATTGGCTATTTCAGGCCCCAATGCTCTGGAGCCAATGCAGTACAAGTCTACACTTGGATGCACAATATGTGGAATTGTGCTCCTTGTATTGTTCGTCTCAGGATTCCTTTATAACACGGGGCAAAGTCTTGTGATCCAGATTTTGTCCTGACCTTATGCGCTGGCGCTCCTTGCCTCGTCAGCTCGCTGCAACTCTACAAATCCATGCCGGATCATATCGATTATAATGACAATATCGTCGAGAATGAAGATACGGTGCCTGAGTTTCAAGCGTGGGCAGCATACACTGTGGCGAAACCAAAAGAGTGGTACTGTTGGCTGAGGTTAATCCTTGTTGTGGTAGTCCTTTTTCTGCTGCCTCTGTCCACTAAGTATGCTGCTGGCTTGCCCAGGTTTGCCACGCTCTTTTTGGTTGTGGGTTTGATTTCAGGAGCTCGATTCTTTTTGGATGCAGGATCCATTATCAAGGAGCATGGATCGATGAGCAATATTGATCTCAGCAATGAAAACGACAGCAATGATCCCGATGCGGAAAGAAAAGCAAAAGCCATGATTGCTAGAGCCCGGGCCACTGAAATTATGGGGAAAATATCTTCTTCTTCTCGCATTTGGCTATGGATTATCATTTTTACAGTCGTATCGGTGTATTTCTTCTATGCTGTATCTACCTATGCGAACGGAGAAGGTCCTCAGCCGCAGACAAGAAGACCGCCGATTCGTCTTCTGAACGACTTCTACTACCCTGGCCAGAGTGACGTGCTCTATCCTACTTGCACATTGGGCAAGGGCTACGAATTCCCTGGTAGGGATGAAACGCGCATGGTAGACTACAACATGCTCGGCGCACTTGGATATGAGACACAAAATGTTTCAGACTATATATTGGACAAATGGTTCCAGGAAGTAGACCTGTTTGTCGACGAAACATCCTTGGTTGCTCAGTGGAAGGAAGACAGTGGCAATACCTTCAGCCAAGTCTCCTTCAAACTGTTTTCCATGCCCAGTCAGCCTAAATTTGGCGTCGTCTCGATTCGAGGAACTGAAACGCCCGCTGACCGGTTGATGAATTCCCAAATTTATATGTCCTCAGTGTTGACGCAAGTCATGGAATATCTCATTCCATTTGGCTGGATCTTTGCACCAATCTATCCAGATCTAGTAGCTATTACCAACTGGATTGGATCAGAACAGCTTGTCGACAGCAACTATTACTCCGTAGTCACGGACTTTGTCAACGATTTGGTGGTAGGGAACTACACCTACGAAGGCAAGACTTTCGATACCCTCCGAGTCACTGGTGTCAGTTTGGGTGGGGGGCTCGCTATGATTGTTGGAGCACAGACCGGGGCTTATGCGGTTAGTTTTGCAGGTCCCACTCCAGTGCTTGGTCGCAAGACGTTTTTACCCGAACTATCTCTGGAACAGATTAATACACGGGTTATAAACGTCGACCCAGACAACGATTTCGTCTCCTCAATTAGAGGTGAAGTTCGGAATACGCAGCATATTATTTGCCGAGATTGGCCGGCCGAATACACAAAGTGCCACAGCTTTTGGAAGCAACTATGTGAGTTTTCCCCACAGTTGTGGGTCTCAGGGTCACCCTGTTGTCTGTTCTTGCAATGAAGTGTATGGCTTCCCCGAACCACTTCCAAGTGGAAACCGCACCTTCGCTGAAGCTTGCGCTGAAGAAGAGGCGCTTGTCAGGCCGCACATGGAATCGTAGTATATGCTAGATCTACATTATGGTGTGATAGTTTAATGTAGTCTTGTGATGTTTCATTGGTATTTTTGTTTCACTTGTGATTCCTCTCTGCCCTGCCCAACTTACGTGCTGTAGTGTTCGCACAGCCGTCACAATGCATCGTCGGTTGCATGTTGTGATAAGAGTTCTGCTGTATATGTATGTTTTGGCCATTCCTCTCATCACTGGATTCCATATTTATACGTATCTGCTACCAACAGGCGTTGTTATTGTCCAACATTATGGAATTTTTTTTCGTGGCACACCTTTGATTCTCAACGAAAAGCTGCCCAATTTATTAGGCATCGTTGTTGTCATCTATATCAAAGTATATTGGAGTGGCTTCCTTCACCAATGTTTTCCAATCTCTGTAACCAAAGAGCAACGCCCAAAGCATGACACCTCCCACTGGAATATGTAACATTTCTGGCAAATCTTCCGCCAACACGATGACCACCAAAATAGCAAAGAGTCCCAATGACATTGAAAACGCTCGAAAGGCATTGATGCGGATATCCAATGTATTTTCTAGAAAGTCTTCGTACTGTGGATCTCGTTCAGACCCCAACGCCGTCCGTGTGTACAGGATCGACAAGGAAAATACCATTGTGCAGTAAAGGCCTGCCAGACAGCCAAATCCAGCAATAATTTGAACCGCACTCCGAACGAGAACTTCGTAGAAAAAGATACCCTGATGGTCCGTATTTAATTGAAAGCCTTGCAGAGCACTGTACGATATAGAGGTACAAAGAACACTGACCAAAACATACTCATCCCAAGCTTGGATTCGTGTGGCCTGGCGGAAATAGTCTCGTTCCTTTGCTCGAGGAAACACGTACAAGTGTAAAGTGTGGTTGTGGTGAGTCGGGAGAAAAAGATTTTGCATTATTTGTGTGCATGGATCCGTTGTTTGGATATTATTATTTTACCATGATTCACTTACATGGATTAATATTTTGGGTTTAACTTCGGCAAATAAAAAATCTTCTTCCATCAATGAAGCCTCTTCTTTTGCGAGTGTTTCTTGCGTTTGATTGCGTGGAACGGCAGTTGCAGCAGTGCTGAGAGAAAAGAGGGACCCCAAAGATATCTGGAGACTTGTCGACTGACTGAAGGTAGGTTTTCTTATAAAGGCGCTACTTGGTTGTACAGGAGTGAATGCCTTTGAATAGTGCCACAAGAGAACAAAAAGCAACGGAACTTTCATTGTTTGGTAAGTACTCCGAGTACAGTACAGTAATTGTTGTGTGTTGGGTGTGCTCTGTCTTCTTTCTTGCCTACTAGACTAGACTACTACTACTAGTAGCTTGTTTTTGAAAACGCACAAAGATTTTCATTGCAGGGAGAAACGGAAAACAGTCCTTACGTGCAAAATAGACAGATTATTTTTCTTTTCTTCATTCTCCACAAGTGATGGGAAAGATCGCGATGCTAGTGTTGCTCCATCCTCCCCTCCAGAAGCAGGGACAAGTGCCGACACGACTAGACACTCGTGTATCTACTATATAGAGCCAGAAGAAAACAACCAACAAAATCAAAAAAGTACAAGACAATGTACCAGATACTCAAGTCGGAATCCGCATTTAGAATACTATGTTTGACCATGCTCTGTTGCCAAAAGACAGCTTCGTTGTCAACACAACCATACGCAAAATTTGGTCTGCATCATTCAAGAGCGATGGGGATCCAAAGATTCACATCGCAACAATCCGTGACGACAGTGCCACCGACAACAGCAAGACTCAGGACTCTGCTTTTTCAATCGAAAAGCACTAGCAGTTTCATCGGCAAGAGCAGCAGTAGCAGTAGCAGTAGCAGCAGCAGTAGCAGTAGCAGTAGCAGTAGCAGTAGCAGTAGCAGTAGCAGTGGTTTGTCACCATCCAAGAAGGCGCCGACAAATTTCAAGATGATCCCCAAAAAGAAAAGGGCGCCCGTCAAAGCAGTCTTTTTGACACATGAACGGTATGAACTCAAAGTGTATAGATGCTTGCAGATATTTTTTTCTTTCTTTTAAACTTTTTTGAACATACCCAAAAAACACGCACCTTACGCATCTCTTCCTCACCCAGCATAACCATACCCCCCTTCGAATTGATTCGATTTCCACGTACCTTTACAGTGATTTCTTTCGTCAAATGGCCCGTCTGGCATCCATGGATTCCTACGTATTGGTATCTACTCTGACATCTTCCATGTCCTTTGGTGCCTTATTGGGGTTCTCTCCGTATACCACTAGCAAGTCATTGTCTCATATTGCACCGGCAGCTTCCAAGCTTCTGTACCGCACCATCTGTCTCAGCATTCAAGTAGTATCAGGTTTGTCGACAATTTTTGGACTGTACGCGGCAATAATTTTTTCGCTCACCATATTGTACGGCAAGTCAGCCTTGGGAGTTGAACGAGATGTAGAGTATGATAACTTTGTCCGAGCCACGGCTAGAGCCAGAGTGAACGGATATCGTTGCTTTTCGTACTCGTTAGCACTGTTTGCCTTGGAGGCTATGCTGGTGCTCGTTGAACGAACCTTCTATCGCGTGGTGTCCTTACCAGTCATTGGGTTATCGTCCTTTGTTCTGTACAAACTTTACAATGATTGGAAACTCATTTTGAAGGCAGCCGATGGAATTTATAAAGAACAATAAGATGATTATAATATTATTGTTCCGCAAGTAGGAAAAAAAAAACTACTTGTAGACTTGACACAAAAAGAATAAAAATGAAACGTTTGAAATACTACTAACGATTACTCTACATATTCTCGACCAAAACTGTTTTCAACCTCTCATACTACCTACTGTAAAATATCATTGTATCAAGCATGTTTCGCCACGGAACTGGTTTGTAAATGGAAACAATAGAGTACTGTACCTTCGAGGGGAGGACACCACACACTAGTCACTTTGAGTACAATCTTGCCTGATTGCGACTCCTTGCCGTTGCGACCTTTGGGAGCCAAGGCAACCCCGAAAAGAATTCAACATACTCCGCTCGTTAAATTGTTGATGAGGGAGGGAAGCTGGTTGAATCAAAATCAACATCAATTTTGTAAAGATGCCTGTTGATTTTGCATTCACCTCGGGAAGAGACAAGGAATCATCTTGTACACTTTTAGCAGGGCACTTTGCACCGATCGCTTCCCTGATTTTTGAGTAGATACACAACGGTCTAGTTTTCGTGGTATAGGTTTTGATTTTGTTAAACGTTCATTCCACTCCAGTTACTCATTCGAAGCTTGTTTGCACACTTCCTTCGGTTTGCCACCCACAAGTTCTGTACTTTTTTGCCGAGCATATGTTGTCATGCGATCCATGGCTGCCATATCATCTGCTGACTTCGTCCGAGCTGGTGCTGCTCTTCTTCCGCCTCGTCGGGAAGGTCTCGCTGGAGTCCTGTCGCCAGCATCTTCGCCATTTGCAGCATCACTGCTGCTGCTGTCGCCTTCTTGTCTACAACTACTGCTAACACTACTGTTGGTGGTTCGTGATGCTCTCATGGCCGCCAGTGCCCCAGAATCATCGACAGATTTGCTTCGTGCAGGAGCTGTGCGTCTGGATCCCCGTCGCGGAGCTGCTCGAGGTGTTCGGTCTCGAGGAAGAGCATCGTCTGTCGTAGCTGGAAATTCGATCTCTTCTTCGTATACTTCTTCGGTCTGCATGATAGTTAATCTGAACAAAAGTTTCCAAATCAGAAGCGGAAGTATAAGTGCGGGAAAGGAGCTACCACGGTCTTGTTCTCGAGAAAGATAACGGGTTGATAAAGTAGTAGTAGTAGTTATAGAGCGATTTTCAAAGATTGAAACTTTGAATACATAATAATATGATTATTATTCGAGTGATCCAGTGCAGTGGTTGTTGAACAAACAAAATAAATACAAATAAATACTGTAATAGCTTTTGTGACTTGAGCGGGTCATGGACTTCGATATCCAAGGCGTTTATGACACCTTGTTTCTTCAAACTGAGGTAATCTAAACACGCTTTTCATTTTAGGGTCGATCGACCTGCCCTCGATCTACTGGTCTAGTAGCTAGAAGGAATAGCTCGCTAACAATCCAGGATGAAGAAGAAAACATGATAAGTGCATTCACTATAATTTATTTCCACGAAGTATTTCAAGAAGCGTTCTAATGTAACGCCGCCATTTTTCTTTTGAAATCCTGCACGACAGGAATCATGCTGGCGGTGGGAGCTCGCAAAAAATCGTCATAGATGCTACTCCAATTCATTTCCTTTTTGAGCTTATCGGCCGGGCCTTCCACGGTTCTGTTACTCTGCGCCTGCAAAAAGGCATCAAAATAATATTTGTAGCTCTGGTCGTCCTGTTCAACGCCCAACAGATTACCGAGTGCTGGTTTCGTAAAGGGAACCGATTCGTCCATGGCTTAATAATATCAGCAAAGTACGACAAAAACAAAACTGTAAGCCCCCATGCTACGACACACACACACAAACACACTCCATCCAAACCCACTATGCAGCGCTTCCATCATATTTTCTTACCATCTAAATCGTCCGGATTCATGGCACCTACCAAGGCGCAAATAAGGTAAAAGCCATACGTATAAGGAAAGGCCGCGCCCTGATCTCTCGTCACTTCTTGAGCTTCATCTTTAAAGTCGTCTGATTCGCTGCAGAAACTAACCACCTCTTCGGCTTCCTTCATCCACTCCACGGCAGCATCTTCATTGGTACAACTCAAAAAAGTGATGGGATTTCCCTGGGGGTTTGTACGAGCCTTCAAAATCTCCACAATTTTCTTTGTCGCTGCCGCACCTCCATTGGGAATTCCATCTCCAAAGAAATAGCGGGCCACCTGTTTGCCCTGTCCCATGGCCAGTGACGTTTGAATCTTTTCGTAGGCAGGAGTAGATCCCGAGGGAGATGTCGCAAACAGTCCATCAATCTGATCGTTGGCAGCCGCCAAAAAAGACTTGGGATCGCGGGCATTGCGACTGAGCGTAACGGTAGCAGGACGGTTCAAAAAGACAATGCTAATCTGATTAAAGGGCACATATGCCAAAATCTCAATCATCTCCTTAAGGCGACTACACGTATGTATTAAACAAAATCAAACAGTTAGATTGGACATTGCAATTAACTGGACCGAACATACAATATGCTTCATTCGTACTTACCGATGACACTCCTGCCATCTAGTGGCCTGCTTCTTTGTCACCGGATCCACCGAATCCGTGCCTAATGTCATGGATCCCGAATCATCAATAATGAATTCCAAGACATCATATTCGCTGATCATCATTAATTTATTCATCAGCCCCATGGGAACTTCGTACTTGTTCAAAACGGAACCCAATTCGTCTACCATCGTGTCTGGAGTCATGCCGGCTTGTACAGCGATTTCTGGCTCCTGCATCATTTCAATCGTCGCACTGGTACTTTCCGAAAGCGCAATTTCGGGACCACCAGACGAGGTGGAGGCAGCGGACATGGCTGCATGGTCTTCCATATTGGTGACCACAGGAAGTGCTTGATTGGGGTTGGCCGCCTGAGGAACCGTGGGGGCACCACCCGACTGCTGATCTTTCCACGCTTTCCACTCTGGGTTCAATTTCATAATACCATTGATTTTGACGTACTTCTTGGGGGCTGCCATTTTTTCACTTGTGTTATATGTTGCGCTGTGAACCACAGTGCAGTATGTGTAAATAGTTGTTGTTTGTTTGCTGCTGTCAAGATCTTCAATTGCTCTTGAAAATTATTTTATGCGGGCACCTATTTACACTCGTATCTACGTAGCTACTCGAACAAGGAAGTTGTTACTACTCTTAGCTACTACTAGTAAAAGTCTACTAATAGACCTAGCTAGGAGACTACTAGTAGTGCCGTGGTAGCAGTAATTGTATCTTGCTGTCTAAAAAAAAATGATATCCTTGCAAAACATTGATGTAAGATTCAAATCGGGATCGGCTCATTCGTGGAACAGTATCCTGGAGCGTTGGGCGCCTGGTCGGCCAGATCAAGAACACACCCCACTACTAGTAGTAGCTACTCCGGAGTAGCTAGTTAGTACTAGTAGTACTGGTAGACCTCCACTAAAAATCAAAAATTCGACGTGTTCTTGTCGTCAAATCTCCTACCAGTACCGTGGCTACTGCATAGTGTACTTCTAAGGCAAAGATCGTGATGATGTTACACGGAAGCAGTTTCGGTAATGTAGAAGTGAACAAGTGTACATCAGATGTAGCTTTATTAGTACCACTAGTCTTCTCTACTCTACCTACTCCGTATGATAATATTATCATAGCATGCCTCATCGGAACGCCGTCTCCATTATTTTTTAGCTGAAACGTTTCTTGAACATGACGCACCCGTCTCTTTTTCCTGATATTTCCGTGGTCGCGCTATTTTCAAACCACCGTCTTTAGTACGTTGACCGAGTTCAAGCCAAGCAATGCAAACTACTGCATTAGTACTTTTCAGAAAGGTATATCCTGACTTCTTTTATGACCACTGCTACCTGCTACTGCTAGCAGAGCCTGTGCTCCCTTTGGCAATCAATTTTTGTCCGCCTTCCAGTATCACAACTAGAATTGTCATGTTGTCTTGGCTCCCTTGTCCTAAACAAATATAAAACACTTGTTCGCAGACAATTCCCAAATCATCTTGCCCTTGTTGGAACATGTTAACGATCCATTCCACAACATCTTCGTTGGAAGCTACGTCCCAAATTCCATCGCACGCCAATACTAGAAATCGATCATTAGTATCATTGCGCTCCTGAACTCGCACTTCAGGATAGGCAGAAACCTTCTGCAGCTGAGCTCGTTTCTGGAGTTGATCAACGTCGTCGGGGTCTGTAGCATCATATTCATCTGCCATTAGGGAAGACACGTCTTTCAATTCAAAGTCTCCAAAGGCCCTCGAGACCGCTAATTCTCCATCCACTCGTCCCATTTCCACTGTTCCACCTAGATTCAGTATACGTTGTTTCTCTTGTTCCAAATTCGGTGTATGGTCTTCAGTGAGTGGATGCGCCGTGATAGATGTAGGGCTGGAAGTACTGCTGCGAGCCAGGACGGCTCTGGAATCTCCAATGTTGCCACAAACGATAGAAAAAGGAGTGAGGAGAACAGCCACGGCAGTACTCCCTGCCGACGAGATCAACATTTCCCCGTCATACTGTTGCAAATAAAATGCTCGATCCAATTCCACAAAGGCCTGTTCAAGTGCCTTCCCTAGCAACGAGGTCAGCTCTTTAAGCTGTTTATTCGTAAGAATATTTGTGCTGCTGTTGCACTTTTCTTTAGAGGAAAGAAATGGTGCCACTTTTTGGCAATAGGATTGCCATGATTGTGTATTGCAGAAAAGTGGGACCAACTCTCCTTTGGCGAATTCTGATGCTTCACTTCCACCATGACCATCCAAAACACAAAATAGAGCGTGTTGTGGCAGCGGCAACAATTGGCAAATAAAGGCATCTTCCATTGATGCTCTCCGTCCCTGCATTCCAGAGCAAGCATAACGGAAATGAAGTGGCTTTTGTGTGCTGCTGCTGCTGCTGCTGCCGCTGCTGCCGCTGCTGCTCGAACCACGCTGTGTTTCTTTTTCAGTTTTGGTTCCTGACATCCTAGAACAAGATTTAATCTAAGCCCAACACGTAGCCGAACGATGCCCGCGATTTCTATACCGCTCCTAAATTTTAAAGGGATGAGTAAGAACAAGTAAGTTTATGTTGCCTCTTACAAAGAGTGATTCACTATGAGACGAGGCGATCTTTAGTGAAATAATAAAAATGAAATAATTTTATTGTGCAATTTTCTTCTCGAGGTAAAAAGTGGAGTTCCCAAAAAATTATGATTTCGTTTTTTGGAACGCACATTTGTCCTTCTCATGTCGAATTGAGCCATGAATCCGTGTTCACTTTCGAAGTGAGAAAAGCTGAGTCTAGTTTTCGGAAGATTGATACCTTTGGTTTTGGTACAATGTATTGAACTTTCTTGTACTCCAATGAAGGAGATCAAGGCATGGCACTGATCCATTCTTGACGTTCACTATCCTGTCGAACTGCGATTGCAGTAGTGTGCCAGCAACTGGAACGCCGCGAATAGAATCGTGAAGATTGAAATGAATAGAAAATGCGGTGCGTAAATGTCCCAGACCATTAAATGTCTTCTGAGAAGACTCACAGAAATACAAGAGCAGAGAGTTTCGATTAGCTGGTAGAGACAGTACCAGCGCCAAAGACTGGATCGATTTTGGTTCACTTGAACGTTGCTTGTTGCCAGCCACCAAGCCGTGGACAACCCCACAATCTCCCATCCAAATGTATTGATAAACAGTGAAGCTCCAGCAAAGACAAAGTTGAACGTATCTGTAGCGACAAACGCTGCAGAGAGCTGCAGGCGGCTGAACGTGCAGCCATGATTTGTCGCAAAAAAGGTGTGCCGGACAATGAATCTCCAGAGAGCTGCCACAACAGCCGATGGCACCTCGGAAGGACCAGCAATACCGGAAATGATAGAAATCGAGGCCGCTTGAATCGAGAAGAGCAACACTGATGTTGCTGCGGAAGGTCCCGTGACAATAGTAATTAATATCAGTATCTTGATAATGATGCAAATCGAATCACCCCTTGTTCGCTGGCTCGCTGGCTTTGCTGTTGGTTGATTTGCAGATCGTTGCGTTGCTCGGGTCGCTTCATAGATGGCCAGAGGTAGACTTAACACTACCAAAGCAATAGAGCACCGGGCGGCCAAAAATCCATGTCGATCCGGATCCGGATGTCTCTTTTCCCACCAACTCTGCGCTAGACACGCCAAAGCAATGCAATCGACTGCCATATGCAGCATTGCAGGTGTGGTGCCACTATGAAACATGTAGTATCGTCCAAAACACAATGCAAGCAACCCTGAAAGAAAAATTGCTGCATGGTGAGCGCTATGCGCTCGCACAGATGGGTCCTGGCCATGACCCGTCACAAAGAGCTCTCCAATCCGCGATGCTACCGGTATCATGAGAGGAGCGTAGCGTCGGAAAAAGGATGATTGTTGCGATGGAACGGACGCCAATCGAATAGTCAAGATGGAGCTCAAGACGCCAATCATGTACATGTAAATGTGTTCTTCCTCGAGTATGTAACTATTTCCAAATGACAACACGCCACAAGCAAATACTACAAAGAGTAGCGTCAAGGCGTACTCCCAAACTTTGGCAGGCGGCGGAAAAACCTGCACTGCATCTTTCAATCCATAATAGCTGCTGTGATCAAAGGAGAAGAAGGGAAGACTCCACAGGACAATGCCAAGTCCCAAAATTACACCTCCAAGCGTCATGCCGTTGGTGTCAAATCTCGTCCATACCTGTTGTCCCAACTGAAGAGCCTCCGCCAGAAAGATTTTAAACAGACTGCACGCCTTTAACGCTACTGTCGAATCTTCGGCACCCTCTGGCAATGACAGAGTCTCTTTCCAAATGGCTACCGCTGCTTGAAGTCGTTCCTCTAGTTCATCTAATCCCGGTAGTTGGTTGGCCGTGGTGGAGTACATGACAAAATACCGCCAAACTTGTGCTGCATTCAAGGCCAACGCCGTGGCTGTTTCTGCAGGTGTTTGCATCAACCCCAAAGCCGGTACAAACGATCCCAGATTGGCATACGGAATGGGCAGTCCTAATAACAAGGATAATGTTGGTACCAAATCGATTTGATGAATACTGGTAAAAACCGTTTGAGCAAGGTCACTGGTGTGCTGGGCCGAATGGACTTCCAAATCGTCCATGGACGCCGAGGACATGAACTTGCTAGAAATTCCACAGGCTGGTGAAAAGTGTGCAAAGAGAGCGGCATTGATTTCTTCATCGGACCCTCCACCGTGATTACCATCTTCGGTCATGCCGTGATCTCCAAAGATAAAGGCGACACTGCAAGATGATTCTTGCTGATCTAAAAAGTCGAGTATTTTACACAGGGCATCGTCCATCTGGTTCAATTTGGAATCCATGTGTTGATTGTGTGGCCCGTAGGTATGACCGACATGATCTACTCCCAAAAAATGAACAATCATAACTTCTTCCGTCTTGTTGTTGTTATTATTATTGTTATCATTATCATTGGTAGTCCGTAATTGATCCAACATGGATGGAATATGGTGCAAACATCCATCATCAACGGTATTTAAATCTCGTGTATTAAAGGATGGATACGGATAGGCTTCATCTAATTGATGTGGAAACAAATCTAACCACGTATCATCTCCCACAAAGGCTACTTTGCTAGGTGCGCTTAATCCACGATGTCGGTACGGTACCGATTTTAATTGTTGAATCCAGGTATCTTCTTCAACCGTTGCTCCTCCCATATTGCCACTGATATCGGCAAAGGTTGGTAATCCACCCGTCGTCAAGGCCTTGAGACGTTGCATAGTAACAGTGGGTGGATCAGCTACGAACTGAAACAATCGCGATTGGGATTGTTGTTGTTGCTGTGTTTGATTCAACGTTCCAGAATTGGTCTCCTGTGCCTGAGCCTTGGCACGTTCAATTTGCTGCAATCGAGCACCCACTGATTTTGGTAAATGATGCAGTGCGAAATCAAAGCGAAGGGCATCAATAACAATCATGACCATAGAATCTACTTTGCGATCCATCCAACATCCTTGTTGAATTGTTGTCGTTGTTGATGTTGATGATGAAGTATTAGAAGTAGTACTGGTACTGGTGCTGGTACTGGTGCTGGTAGTAGCCAATTGCAATTGGTTAAGGTGCTGTAAATCAACGTCTGTCAAGTTGAAAACATCTTGTAAGAGAGTTGCAGCTTGATCACACGTGGATACATGTGGCAATGATCGTTTGGCCAAAAAGAAGGATGTTAAGAACACGTACAGTCCCACCAGAGAAACCAGGGGTGACAGAAAATCCCAAAGACGTCTTGTATCGATGGTGCTATGATCATGAGTATTATTATTTCTACCACCACGGCTACTACTACTACTACTACTAGTAGTAGTAGTAGACGTACCACCTCTTTGTCGAGAAGAAATCCGAGGAGGAGATGTCATTGTTCGGTCCAGAATGAAAGTACCAAAAAGAAGCAAGGAATACACAGATTGGATCCTGAATGGATCGGTAGTTTTATTGCGTTGTTGATCATCATCATCATCACCGTAGTTGATGAGATGATGATGTGTGTAAGTAGACTAGTGCTGTAGGAACTCTGCCGTACTAGCTTGACGCACGTGTTTTTTATGTTGTGTTCTTAAAAATAATACGAAAGATATTTTAAACCCGCAGAACTAAATAAAAGATTTTTTGTAGACCGCTTTCGAAGTACACCAGTAGTAATTATTGCGAATGAACTTGACTCGACTCAATATCTTCAGTAGGTCTATTAATCTAGCTACTGTACTACTACTAGACTAGTACTACTCCAGTAGCTAGTAGTAGTACTGTACAGTACCTAGCTACTACTACTAGACTACGAAGGTGTTTTGGCTTTTTCTTCTATAAGTGGTACCACGGCTTGTACTACTACTACTACTACTACTACTACTACTACTACTACTACTACTGCTAATAGGCTACCACCGGAGTAATTGCTACTACTGTAGACTCCTACTTTAGTTGCTAGTAGTAGTAGTCTAGCTCTATTGCAATGTTGGATACAGCACCCCGAATACAAGCAAAGAAAGCACACACCAACAGTAATAATATTATGTACTATTACTAGCTAGTAGTAGCAGTGCAAGCAGTTTCTTCAAGATTCCCTTCCAAAAATCAATAATAATACTCTAGCTACCTTAAGCTACAGTAGAGACCCTATCAGTGGTACCGTGGTACCTACTCAACCTATGATTCCTACTACGGTACGGGTGGTATTGATTGCCAGCATGGATTGGCCAACAATAGTAGCGAATAATCAATGCCCCCTGGCGGGGGGGGTACGCCAACCACTCTTTATAGTATTTGGACCTATGATAATGATCGTAACCTGAAATATTTGACCAGAGTTAACTCAAACCCTTATGATCTCTTGCCAATATTTGGAC
>Ga0100402_1001637_pt1 | contig 25845 bp, 19 predicted proteins | sample CryGeyme20150102_FD_80419 | JGI IMG/M metagenome (GOLD analysis project Ga0100402, IMG submission 80419) | Groundwater microbial communities from Crystal Geyser aquifers in Utah, USA - Crystal Geyser metaG 2015-0102 | ecosystem: Environmental > Aquatic > Deep subsurface > Groundwater | place...
TTTCGCTTCGCATCACGAGGATTGCGATGTCTAAATGTTCTTGTTCGTCCGTTAAATACGGACTCCAATCACGCAGACATCGTCCATCCCGTTTCGCTTCGCATCACGAGGATTGCGATGTCTAAGCGTTCTTATTCGTCCGTTAAATACGGACTCCAATCACGCAGACATCGTCAACTTGTTCTAAATCTCCTCTCCAATTTTCAAAATGTTTTTCTAAGATTTCTTGTTGTTCTTCCATTGATTTTTCTTGAAACTCTAACAACATCTGTTTAAATGGTTTATACATCAATTTTTTGCCTTTTTCTCCACCAAATTGGTCTGCATATCCATCTGTAAATAAATAAAGTGTATCCCCTTTCATTAGTTCAAATGTGTGCGTAGAATATGCTTCAGGATTATCTATTTTCCCAATGGATTGCTTGTTGGGTTTAATTTCTATAAGTTCAAAGGTTTTACCAACGGTTGGTCTAATTATATATAAAGAATTATTAGCTCCTGACCAATGAAGGGTTGCACAGCTTTCCGAAAGTTGAAGCGAACAAAGAGAAATATCCATTCCATCTTTAACGTCTTCATTGCTTTTAGCAAATTCTCCAACAACAATTTCTCTGGTTTTATCTAAAATTTCTCCAGGTTTGGTTATTCCATATTCTCTAACAGATCTATTTAGTGCATTGTTACAGACAACAGAAACCATTGCTCCAGGAACCCCGTGTCCAGTGCAATCTGCTACTGCAAATAGGATGCAAGTTCCCTCCAATTCTCCGCCAGTTGGCGGAGGAGAATCTCCCTCCCCTTTGGAGAGGGTTGGGGTGGGGCTTGTTTCCATCCAATAAAAATCGCCACTTACCACATCTTTAGGTTTAAAAAAAATAAAGCTTTGAGGAAGAAATTCTTTTACAGAAGAAAGTGTTGGAAAAATAGCTTCTTGCAAGCGTTTTGCATAGGTAATACTATCAATAATTTCTTTGTGTTGGTTTTCTATTTCAAGTTTCTGGTGCGTTACAAGTAAGTTAGCTTTGTTTTTTAATTTGTAGCTTCTGTAAGCTACTAATCCTAATATAGAAACAATTATTAAAAATAAAACAGAAATCCAAATGATGTGTTTTTGTTGTTCAATTTTTGATGATTTTGTTACTAACTCACTGTTTTGGAGCGTAATTAATTTCTCATTTCTTGCTAATACAGCTTCTTTTTCTTGTAATTCTTTTTCAATAAGGGTTACATCTTCTTTTATTACTTTTAATTTTGCCTGGTCTTTTTCAAGTTTTTCTTGTTGTTCAGCTAATTTTATTTGATTTGAAACTACGTTGTAATTTAACTTGCTAAGGTTTTGTTGTTGACTAGCTATTTTTTTATTTTGAATATCAACCAGTTCTTTTTGTTTAATTAGTTCTATGGTTGAAGCTTCAATGAGTTGTTCTTTCTCTTTAATTTCAGCTACTTTTTGCTCTAATTTTTCGTTTTGTGCTGCTAGCGTAACTTTTTTTGCTTCTATTTCTTTTTCTAGTTGTTTTTGTTGTGCAATAATTGCTTCTAAGTCTTTAGTGTTTACTTGTACTTTGTTTTCATTTTGAAGCGTAATGGTCTCCATTTTTTCTAAAAGTGAATCCCATTCTCGTTTAGTTTTAATTGCAATTGTTTTGATAACAACATTCACTTTCAACCCTGCTTTGTTGCATTTTTCTTCATTAAGTTCAAATTCAATTTTATCATTTACATCTAAAAAATTAATCATGGATTGACCAAAAGGATATTCTTTTCCAACTAATAAAACTGGATTACCTTTTGTTTTCTTATAGAGGTCTTTAATTGAGGTATTTTCTGAATTATCAAAGTAAATTAATTGTAATTCATCAAGCTTTGTGTCGTAGTTTACTCGCTCAATTTTTATAGGAATTCCTTTAACATCTTTTGTTTTGGATAGGACAATTAATTCATCATAAACATAATTGTATTCATCACCAATAACACCAATTTTAAACTCTTTTAAAGAATTAAAATTAGACCATTCAATGTATTTTGAAAAATTATAGATGAAAAGAGCTTGCCTTGCACCATCTTCTTTGTTTTTGTCATTTTGAGCAAACAAACCTAATGCAAAGGCGAGTAATAAAAAGCTTATGAATATTTTTTTAAACAAAATTTTAAGTTAAAATTTCAGGAAAGATAATAAAATTAGTTTAAAACTACATAGCAATAGCGTGTATTCTTATAAATTTTCTCCTTCATGCTTCGTGTCATCATTAGAAGTAGGGATAGGAATATTGATTTTTGCATTCATTTCCACTAGGTTACTAGATTCACACTTTATGGTTCTGGAAGGAAATTTTTGCATGAGTTGAAAATCGTGGGTAGCCATTAAAATTGCTTTTCCTTTTTTACTTATTTCAAAAAGTAATTTAATTATTTCTTCCGAAGTTTCAGGGTCTAAATTTCCTGTTGGCTCATCAGCCAAAATTAATTCAGGGTCATTAAGTAATGCTCTAGCAATAACAACACGTTGCTGTTCTCCACCCGAGAGTTCGTGAGGAAATTTAAAGCCTTTGTTTGATAAACCAACACTTTTTAGTACTTCTTCACATCGCCCTGTCATTTTTGCTTTATCTTTCCAACCTGTAGCTTTTAAAACAAACAACAAATTATCCATCACACTTCTATCTGAAAGTAATTGAAAATCTTGAAAAACGATGCCCAATTTTCTTCGCAAATAAGGAACCTTACTTCGTTTTAGATTTACTAAGTCAAAATCGCAAACAGAAGCATTTCCTTCTTTCAATGCAAGGTCGCCATAAAGGGTTTTTAATAAACTGCTTTTTCCTGCCCCAGTTTTTCCAATTAAATAAACAAATTCTCCTTTATTTATTTGCATATCAACATTTTGAAGAACAAGGTTCTCTTTTTGAAAAATGTTTGCTTTTGAAATGGATATAATCATAGTGTAAAAATATTCTATAATAACAAATGTATCTAAATATTTGATTAATCTAAGGCTTATTCTTTACTTAAATTAAATTAATGTCAACATACTGCCGTTGAAAACTTGAAAGTTTAACTGATTTAAAATGTATATTCCTTTTTAATTTTACAAAACATATTCTTTAAAATGGGGATTTTCTAATGAATTTAAAAAATTGTTTGCTTTCTGGAGTTTTTTGTTGTTTTATTAGTGTTTTTTATGCTCAACAAACTACTATTTTTACTCAGCCCAACGCTACATACAATAGAGCCATGGAGCTTTATGATAAAGAAAAGTATAGTGCAGCCCAAGAACAATTTTCATTGTTACTAAAATCAAACAATGATGATAAATCAGAAATTGTTGTAAATGCATCTTATTACCATGCGTTGTGTGGATTAAACTTATTTAATAATGATGCAGAGGCATTATTAATTGAATTTACATTGAAATATCCTGATAGTCCTAAAGTTAAATTGGCATTTTTTCATTTAGGAAATTATTATTTCAGAAAAAAAAAGTATGATGATGCATTGATATGGTTTAGCAAAATTGATGCTTATGACTTATCGATGGATGAATTAGCTGAATATTATTTTAAAAAAGGATATTGTAATTTTCAATTAGAAAACTACGAACAAGCCTCAACCGCATTCTTTGAAATAAAGGATACGGATAATGCTTATACTTCGCCAGCTCGTTATTATTATGCACATATTGCGTATCTTCAAAAGAAATATGAATCTGCTTTGCAAACATTTTTAAACCTTAAAAATGATGAAAAATTTGCTGCAATTGTGCCTTATTACATCACTCAAATTTATTATTTACAAGAAAAATATGACGATGTAATTTCTTATGCACCAGCTCTTTTAGATAGTGCAATACCTAACAGATCAGCCGAAATCTCAAGGTTAATTGGCGATTCTTATTACAGAACCAATAAATATAAAAAAGCCATTCCATATTTATTAAGATACAATAAAGAAAAACCTGTTGAAGCAAATAGAGCTGATTATTACCAATTAGGTTATGCTTATTTTAAGTCGGATAGTTGCGAAAAAGCGATTACTTGGTTCAAAAAATCAATTTCAAAAGCAGATAGTATTTCTCAAATTGCACATTATCATTTGGCTGAGTGCTATTTTAAACAAGGAGAAAAAAAATATGCTCAAAATTCATTTCGAGAAGCATCATTAATTGATTTTGATAAACAAATTCAAGAAGATGCCTTGTTTAGTTTTGCCAAAATATCTTACGAACTGTCTTACCATCCTTTTAATGATGCCATAAGAGCTTTTGAAAAATTCATCAACACCTATCCAAACTCTACCAAACTAAATGATGCTTATGAATTTCTTTTAACCGTATATTTCACAACAAAAAACTATAAAGCAGCTCTAGAATCCTTAGAGAATATCAAGAAATTAGATTATCCCTTACAAGAAGCCTATCAAAAAGTTGCTTACTACAGAGGTGTAGATTTATTTAATAGTCAAAATTATTCAGAAGCCATTGCTCATTTTAATAAATCCGATAAATATCCTGTTTCAAACAAAATTAAATTGGAAAATATGTATTGGAGAGCTGAAGCTAATTACCGATTAACCAATTATACGATTGCCGTTGGTGAGTATAAAAAATTTATTTATGAACCCAATGCTATCGCCTCAACAACGTATAATGACGCACATTATAATTTAGGATATGCCTATTTTGAATTAAAAGAATATAGTAATGCAAACGGTTGGTTTAGAAAATTTATTCAAAACGCACCCTCAGAAAACACTAAAATTAAAAATGATGCATTTAATAGAATTGGCGATTGTTTTTTAATTTCAAAGGAGTATAAATCAGCCATTGAGTTTTATGATAAAGCTGCGATGTTAGGTGTTTATCAATATGATTATTCTCTTTATCAAAGTGCTATAGTTAATGGCGTTATGGGAAATTATGCTGATAAAATTAGTTTGCTGAATACATTAATTAATCAGAAAAAACAATCTTATTTGTTGGATGATGCTATTTATGAACTAGCAAAAACACAACAAGATAGAAATCAGTTTGATAAGGCGTTGGTTAACTATGAAAAATTACTTTCTGAACATTCCAATAGTCCATATATTAGTAAAGCATTAGTTAAAAAAGGATTGATTCATTATAATCAAAAAGAAGATAGTAAGGCACTTATTGCATTTAAAAGAGTGGTTGCAGATTATCCTTCAACATCAGAGGCAACAGAAGCATTATCTACTATTAAAAAAATATATATTGAAAAAGGCGATTTAGCAACGTATGAAACCTATCTTTCAAGTGTTGGAAATGTTGATGAGTCACAAATGATTTTGGATAAAGATTATTATGAAGTAGCAGAAAATAATTACATGAATGGAAATTGCCAACAAGCAACAACTGATTTCACAAAATATTTAGAAAAATATCCAACAGGAACGTATAGAATAAATGCATTTTTTTATAGAGCTGTTTGCGAGCTTAAATCAGGATTTAAAAATGAAGCCTTAATTGGTTTTAATGAAGTACTGAAAGCCTCTAAAAATAACTTTACTGAAAATGCTTTATTAAACAGTGGTAAGTTAAATACCGAATTAGGTAATATACAAGAAGCTCTCAACAATTACAGTCAATTAGAATATTTGGCCGATGTTCAAGAAAATGTTTTTTTAGCTCAAGTGGAACAAATGCGACTTAATTTTAAACTCAATAATTTTGAAAACACAATTAAATATTGTCAATTAATTATAAATAAGGATGTGTCTTCAAATGTATTAACCTCCGAAGCCCACTTAATTTATGCTAAAACAGCACTAAAACAAGATGATTTTAATTTAGCCCTAAAAGAATTTACTACCATTTCATCCACCAACAATAAATTTGGAGTTGAAGCAAAATACAATGTAGCTTATATTTTTTATCTTAGAGGAGAATACAATCAATGTGAATCAGAAGTTTTTAGTTTAGTTAAAAACTTTTCTTCGTATGATTATTGGATAGGAAAAGCGTTGCTTTTATTGGCTGATAATTACATTGCAAAAGAAGATATTTTTCAAGCAAAAATTACACTTAAAAATATTAAAGACAATAGTAAACATGCCGATTTGGTTGCAACAGCAACTGAAAAATTAACAATTATTGAAAATCAAGAAGTAGAAAAAGAAGTTAACAAAGAAAAAGAAATGGAGCTAAAACTGTATGACAATGTGAAACTTGATGATTTATTTTATGAAGAAGAGAAAATAAGGGATTAGGTGTTAGTAGTTAGAAATTTGTATTACACTTATCGAAAATCAATGCCGAAAAAATAGTTTCAAAAAATATATATTTCGACACTTTAAACAAAAAAAATTATGAAGCGTATTTTAATAACAATTTTACTACTCCAGTTTAGCTTTATTACTGCCATTGCTCAAAATTCAGTTATAGATAGTACTACTGTTTTTTCTGTAGAAGCATATCAGCCTTTTTTAAATGAGGCAATTAAGATTAAAAAAAATCCTTCAATAAATGACACTACTAAAATAATTCCTCAATTAAAGTACGCTTTTATTAACAAGCAAATACCAGTTAATTTTGAAATAGACCCCATTAAGCCTGCAAAAATAGTTGGAGAACCATTAAAAAAGCTTTACAGAGGATATGCAAAAGTTGGTTTTGGAACCAACACCATGCCTTTGGCAGAAATTTATTATAATTCGGTAAGAAATAAAGAATTTGCATGGGGAATAGATTTACAACACCTTTCATCTAAAGGAGTTTTAAATATTGGTAATAGTGGTTTCTCTGATAATCATATTGGCTTATTTGGAAATAAATACACCAAACAGTTTACCATTAAAAGTAAATTTGATTTTAATAGAAATGCTGTTAATTACTATGGAATACCCGATAATTTACCTAAACAAACTTTTCCTTCAGAAGGTATTGAAAACCAGAGATTCAGTAAATACAGTGCATCTCTTGGCTTATCAAGGAATTTCACAGACACCAATCAGTTTGATTATCATGCAAACATTCGTTATCATAACGTAAATGATTTGTTTAATGTGTCGGAAAACAATGTTCAGTTTGATGGTAAATTAAATAAATACTATAAAAAAGAATTGTATGAAATTGGTGCTGTTATTAATTATGATAAGTTGAGTAATTCTTTAGATTTGAGCAATACTTTATCTGTTGGGTTAACCCCTCAAATTAGTACACAAACAAAAAAATGGAAGTTTAATTTAGGTGCAGGTTTGTTTGTTAACTCTCATGAGTTTTTAGAAAAAGAAAATAATTTCCATTTTTATCCCATGGCTGAATTCAAATACAATATTGTTGACAATATATTAATTCCTTATGTTGGTGTGAAAGGTGGAATCATAAACAACAATTTAAACACTTTTTTCAATGAAAATCCATTTATAAATACAGATGCTTTGGTGTTATTAAATAGCAATCAAAAATATGATGCTTATGTTGGAATTAGAGGAAGCATAAGCAATAGAATTACTTTTAAAACAAGCGTAAGTAAACAAAAAATTGACAACCAACCCTTGTATGTAAAAGAAATGAATACTATTTTACAAAATAAATTTGCTGTAATTTATGATGAGATTGATTTCTTTGTTGTTAATGTTGAACTTACCTATCAACAGTTAGAAAAATTGAAATTCATATTAACAACCGATTACTATGCTTACAATGCAAAAAATGAGTTAGAAGTATGGCACAAACCACAATATAAATCAATGCTGTCTGGAATTTATGATTTAGAAGATAAAATAATTGTAAGAGTTGACTTTTTTGTTTTAGGCAAACAATATGCTAAAGTAATGGAAACCATAACCACAACAGAAGGAACAATTACTAGACCTACATCAAAAAAATTGGGAGGCGTATTTGATGCAAATATTGGGTTTGAATATCGTTATACTAAAAAACTATCAGCGTTTGTAAACTTCAATAATTTCTTTACGGTTCGTTATCAGCGTTATCAAGATTATCCAATGCAACAGTTTAATGTAATGGGCGGGTTGACTTATTCTTTTTGATGAAGATATATTTTTCCTTCACTGAGCTTAGTCTGAAGTGAGGCAAGAGTCCCGATAGTTCCGATAGCTATCGGGAGCCATTGCACAAAAAGGCTTGGCTTCAAACTACAGACAGAGGGGTGCTGTTGGCACACGTTTTTATTTATTCATTTCAATTATCATTATCATTAACCCTACTATCGTGAATATTGGTATTAATACTTGAGCAAAACTGAATAGAAAGTCTGTCCACATTATTTTTCTATTTCTTGGATACTTTGTCCATAATCCACCTATTGGACTTCCCCCAATCGTACTTGAAACGGAGGTGATATATGGGTCAGTTCCCTTCCAAACTTTAAAAAGTTTTCTAAGCAAATGGTAATATCCAAGATAAATAATTGAAATTGACATTACCAACAATGTCATTCCTTTTTCTATTGTAAAAATGTCAGCAAATTCAAACAGAATTCCGATGATAAAGGAAATTATAGATGCTATGAGACATTTGCGAAAAATTTTTGGGTTTCTTAAATCGTCAGATATTGTAAACACAATTAGTCCAACCAATAAGGAATATCCAAAAACGCCATATTTCAGTATCTCTATTCCGTTCATTTTTTAAATGTGTGCCAACGAAACCCTTGCTGTTGTGCTTAGTACATTATTGTCCAACATAATCCAGTTGAGTATTCATTGATATAATTTTTTTATCCTCTTCGGATTGCCAATCTACAATCATATCATAGACTAATCTCTTAATCTCTGGAATATTTATTGTTTGTTTATACTTTCTTGAATCAATGTAATTTTCTGAACTTAATTTTTCTGCAAGTTCTCCCAAATCATTAACAGGAAATGATTTTCCATATCGATTTGATAATTTCCAACCTATCCATGATGTTGCGAATAAAAGAAGTCCAATAATAAAATTAGAACTAAACATAACAATCACGGAAGCTATAAAAGATAAGATCAAGGTTAAAATCACGTATCCTGGTGGAGTCAGTTTCGGTATTTTAACATAAAATTCTGCAAAAACATCATCCCATAATTGTCTACGTCCTTTTCTCTGAAATAAATCACGAAGTCTCGTTTTTGGAAGTAATTCTTTATCCGAAATTTTTAATTTGTCAGTAAGGTGTTTTCTCAATTTATAAAAAACAATCTGTGAAGTACATTCTTCTCCTTCTTTATAGTTTAATCTTGATATCACTCTATCAGCTAGTTGATCGATTGTAATTAGATTTTCTATCTCGTAATCTGAAAACTCAAATTTGAAAGAATCTTGTAGTTTTCCAAGAATATCTTCAAAATCTTCTGAATCAATATTTAAAGTTTCAAGTTCCTTCATGTCTCTCATTGTATTAAGCACAACTTATAGAAATGTACACCTTTAGCATACATATCTAACTAATTTTGGTTAGATATATACACCTTTTGGGTATTTATATTTTTCTTCAAATATAAAAAAAATAACGTACAACCCATCAGAAAACTAATTCTTAATCCTTTTGTTTCTTTGAGGGATTGAGTTAAATCATTAGAAAGTAATTCTATTTCTTTTCAAGTCCTAACGAGTAACCGTAAATTCTTTGGTAATAAAATCTTCAAAATCACTTTTTCCTTTCACAATAATATCTTCGCTTTTAGGAGCGAACCCTGGCGCATCTATCATAATATTGTAGCTTCCTGGAACTAAGGTAATAACAAAACTTCCATTTTTTGAGCTTGGTGTGTAGTTAAATTCTTCTTGAGTTCTGTTATTGGTAACAATAATAAATGCGTCTTTTATAGCTTCAGTAGTTCCTTCTGCTACAATTTTAGATTTTATAATAGTTTGTCGAGCATCTAATTCATTAAAACTAACTTTATAGATATCCAATTCACCTTTGCTGTCTTTTCGGTATGCAGAAATGTAAGCGTGTCTTTTATCTTCGGTAAAAGAAATACATAAATTGTCTTCAGCTGTGTTAAGAGGGTAACCAATATTTTCAGCTAAACTCCATTCGTTGGTTTCTGGATTCCAATTTGATTTAAAGTAATCATATCCTCCCATACTATTGTGTCCTTTTGATGAAAAATAGAGTGTAGAACCATCATAAAATAAATTTGGAAAATCTTCATCAAAAGGTGTATTTATGTTTTTCCCTAAGTTTTGAGGCTCAGCCCAATCACCAGTGGGGAGTTTTCTTGTCATGTAAATATCTTTCCCTCCTAAACCATCATCTCTTTTACTTGCAAAAAACAAGGTGTTTCCATCAGCCGAAATAGTTGCAGCACTTTCAAACCCTTTTGAGTTGACGTGGTCACCCATTTTTTCAATTTTTTTCGGTTTTCCTTTCACTATGTTTGAAGTGTAAATATTTCCAAATTCCTTAATAAGATCAATATATACAAATAATAACTCTCCATCATAAGAAAGACCAACAGCTTGCTCGTCATAAGGAGAATTAACCATCATTCCAGCTCCTTTTGCTTTCGCAAATTCGCCATTTTCTACTGTAGAATAAAATACATCGGAAGAGTAATATCCATCAAATTCTCTTGTTCCACCAACAACACCTTTTCTTCTGGATGTGAAATAAATTCTTGATTCATCGGGTGTGATAAACGGATAATAGTCAGGAAATTCAGTATTTATAGCATCTCCAGCATTTTCAAAACTAACATCAATGGGGCTTTTTGAAAGTTTTATTGCATTTTCTATCATTTCAATTTCTCTAACTGCTTCATCTTGTTTTGTTCCTATACCTGAAGTTTTGTATTTTTTCATCGTTACTAATGCATTATCCAATTTCATATTCACATGATAGGCTTTAGCAAGATAGAAGTCAACATCAGGATCTGATTTTCTTTCTGAGGCAATTTCGAGATGTTTGATGGCTTTTGATTTATCACTATTAATGTGTAAAATACAATAACCTGCTTTAAAAGGATAGTCAGGATTTTTGGGATCTTTTTCTATAAGTTTTTCATAAACACTAAGAGCATCAATGAAATTATGATGTTTAAAATGTTCTTCTGCGTCAGCAGGATCAACTCTTTGTGCAAAAAGTTGAAAGGATGCCAAAAGAATGATAATAAAAAGTAATATGTTTCTCAACTTGTTCAAGTATTTTTTCGCTCTAAAATTACAAAATTGATACCAAAAAATCTAATATACTCAAACTTTCCATGTTTTATGAGGAAAAGATGATTAGTTTGAGTAATGCTCGAAATCAATTCATATATACTAAAACTTTGCAGGTTTTCGGAAGAAAACGTGCTTAGTTACAGTTATACTCGCAACCAAAGTATAAAAATTATCCGAAAAGCTATTTGGTTGCGGTATAGCTATTCCAATTGGTTTCTAAAATATATTTGGTTTCGGCATACTTATAATTTAGTTGTTTTTAAATAGACTAAATGGTTTAAGTTAGTTTGATCAAAGAAGAACATTATCTAATTTTTATTATCACATATTGATAAGGCTCATACTTCTTTTCATTTTCACTATCGCCAATATAAGCAGGTCCTTGAACTAAACTTTTAGTATCATTAATGATAATTTTATCTTTGGAAATTCCTTTTTCTATTAGTGCATTAATAAAAGTTTTTTCTGCTTCATTTAATCGATTTTTAGATAAACTTTGATTGCTGTCATACGTTGTAGTTGGAACTTTTGATGAACTTGATTCGATATCCACATATACCTTTCCTTTTTCAGCTACTTGATTTATTGCTTTATTGATTAAATCAATGTAAGTTGGATTTGAAGTACTGATTTCCTTAGCATTATAATTAAACATTTCTTTGTAAGAAGCAATATATGCTCCTAATACATTATTTTTATTCTCATCTACACCATTGGTGTTATCATTCAAATCATCAGTGATAACAGCAATCACTTTTTCTATTTTAAGTGTGTCATACTTATTTAAGTTAAGTGCATCGCTGGTTATATGCATAATTTGAAGGTGATGGGTTGAACTTTCTTGTTTGCTCATAACTATGGTTAAATCTGCAGTAGATGATTGTTGAGGAAGTGAAAAGCGTACATTTTGAGCCTCATAGTTGCTAGCTTCAATAGTAATGGTGTGATTTCCTTCAAAGGTTGAAGATAAATTAAATTTACCATCAGAAGAAGGAGTACTTGCGACAACATTATCAGGTGCAACTGTTTTTAATGTAATGGTTGAATTATTTATTTGTTTGCTGTTTTCATCTACCACAATACCATTAATGTTATGTAAAATTTCTTTTAACTCTTCTTTAGGTTTAGGAGGGGCAATGCTATAAATATCCATACTTCCCACGCCTCCATCTCGTGATGAGGAGAAAAAACCATTTTTTTCTTCTATATCAATAATTAAGAAGACATCATCAGCAGGAGAATTAATGGGTATTCCCATATTAATAGGTTTAGACCATTCACCATTAACTAGCTTACTTTTAAAAACATCATAACCACCAATTCCTTCATGACCTTTAGAGGAAAAATAAAGTGTTTTTCCATCATCAGATAAAAAGGGTGATTCTTCGTCATATTTAGTATTGATTTTATCTCCTAGATTGATTGCTTCACTCCATTTTCCTTCTGTATTTAATGAAGATTGATAAATATCTTTGCCTCCTTGTCCATCTTTTCTTTCACTCACAAACAGTAATGTTTTTCCATCAGGAGAAATGCTTACACTAGGAATATTATACTTACTTGAATTAACGGTTTTATCTAATAATTCTAATGCTGTCCATGTATTATTTTCAAAATTAGATTGCCATATTTTGTCTGATTTGTAGGTATATAGCCTTTTCCCATCGGATGAATAGATAATACCAGCATCGTGTTTTTTTGTATTAAAATCTTTGGGTAAGTGTTTGGCTAATTCATTTTCATCTGAAACTAACTCCCATGTATTGCCTGATTTTTTTGCCACATAAATATCTTCATATGGAAGTAAATCAGCAGCTAATTTTGAATTTTTTGAATTCTTTCTTCGAGAAGTAAATAGTAGTACTTGCTTGTCTTCTCTGTAAACAGGGGCATATTCGCCATATTCGGAATTAATATTAATACCCAGGTTGGTTACTTCTAAACTTTTGTTTTTTGAAATTAAAAACTTTTTTCCAGCTTCCGTTTTATCAATAAAGTAGTCTGTTTCTTTGGCTAAATTTCTTCCAGCAAGTGTATTTTGTTTAATACTAGGTTTGAATTTGTAAAACGCTTCCTTTGATTTTTCAAAATCACTATTTAAATGATAGGCTCTTGCTAAATAGTAATATAATTCAGGAATTGTATCTTCTTTTGAGTGTTCAAGAGCAGCTTCAAAATAAGGAATTGATTTTGCTCTTTCTTTGTTTGATAAATAAAAACTCAATCCTGCTTCGAAATTATACTCATCGCTTGTAGAATTAAGGGTTACTAATTTTTGATATTTTTCTTGGGCAGCATTATACTTTTCATTATCCAATAAACGTCTCGCTTGTTTCAAAGTTTTTTTTTCTTCGGAAGTCGCTTTTTGACTATATGCGTTTATTGTTATGAAAACAAGAACAATAGAAAAAAATGGTATGAATTTTTTATTTAGCAAGTTTTTTATTTAATTGATAAAACTAAATTTTATTTGATTTTAATAATCACAAATTGATAATCCTCATAGATTTTTTTATTTTCAAAATCACCATTGTAATCAGGTCCTTTAACACCAGTTGAAACTTCATTTATAACTATATTATCTTTTGAAATTCCTTTTTGTATTAATGAATTAATAACAATTTCTTGTGTGTCAATTGCTCTTTTATATGCTAATTTAGCATTTGAACCATACGTTTTTGTAGGCACTTTAGATGCACTTGATTCAATATCAATTACAACTTTTCCATTTGCTTTTACCTGATTTACGGCTTTGTTTATCATATCCACATATTTAGCATCAGAAGTATTTACTTTAGAAATATTGTAGTTAAAAAACTCTTGATATGAGGCAGTAGCATCAGTAATTACTGTAGGAATTGGCTTGTTAGAATCCTCTTGTTTTTTTAGTTGAGTAATCTGTTTTTTTAGATTGTCAACTTCAGTTTGCAAGTCTTTTAATTTAGCATTGTTTGTATTATCTTTTGTATCAACAACTACTTCCTTAGGCTTAGTAGCAAGTTCTTTTTCAAGATTTTTAATTTTATTCTTCAACTCTTTTATCTCATCTTTCAATATCTTAACTTCATCACCTTTTGTGTCTTTGATATCCTTAGGATCTTTCACATCTTTTGGGTCTTTTATATCTTTTGGATCAACTTCGCCAAAAACTACATCTTGTAAATCTATACCTCTATTAATTTCATTATAAACAGACGCTGGTGGGATATAAATATCTTCCTCTTTAGTAAAGCCAGCAGCACTATATTCAATATGATAATCTCCTCCAGGATAAAGAATGATACTGAATTTTCCATCTTTTTTTCTAGGAGCATATTTTCCAACTAAATTTCCTGTTTCATTATCGGTAACAATAATTATGGCATCATCAGGAGTTTCATCCACACCAATTACTTTGATATGTCCTGTTAATAAGGTTAGGGATTTTTCAGCGGCATCAAGTAATGTAATCACATAAATATCTTTTTCGCCAAGCCCCTCACTTTTAAAAGAGGAATAATAAGCTCTTTTTCCATCGGTAGAAGTTACAAAAAATACATCATCATCGGTAGAGTTTACAGGATATCCCATGTTTACAGGAGTACCCCAGCTTCCATTTTCATCTAATTCTGAATAAAAAATATCGAACCCTCCTATACTTGTGTGTCCTTTTGAACTAAAATAGATGGTTTTTCCATCGGGATGAAGAAAAACACCATCTTCATCATAAGAAGTGTTTAACACATTTCCTATATTCTGAGCAAGACCCCAATCGCCTGTTGGAAGTTTTTTGCAATAATAAATGTCTTGACCTCCGAATCCATCTTTTTTTCTATCGCTAACAAAGTATAACGTATTTCCATCTGGAGAAATATGAGCATGAGTTTCCTTCGCTGTTGTGTTAATGTCAGAACCTAATTTAACCAATTGTCCCCATAGTTCGTCTTGATTTTTTGTTGTTGTGTAAATATTACCATCTCCTTCGTCATCCTTATAAACAAAAAGTGTTTGTCCATCTGCAGAAATATTTACAGTAGCTAAATGTCCATCAGTATTTATTGTTAATAATTCAGGTTCAGACCAAGTTCCATCGTAATTGTTCGACATATATATATCTTCGAAATGTTTCCCATCAGATTCGTCTTTGATGTAATAGTTCGAACTGTCTTTTCTCACTCTTCTTGAGGTAAAATAAATAGATGATTCGTCCAATGAAATAACAGGACTATAATCACCATAAATTGAATTTATAGGGTTTCCTATATTGGTTACAATTATATTCACAGGGTTTGCAACGGCAGCCTTTCCATTTAGAGATTGTTGAATATGGTGTTCTACTTCATTAAAAAGATAATGTTTTTTTGATATTTTTTCTTTGAATGTGTTGTAATTCATTATAGCAGCATCAAACTCATAATTCAAATGATAGGCTCTACCTAAGTAAAACAAGGCATTGATTGGAGCATTTTTTTCGGAGTGAGAAAAAGGATCGTAATTAGCAGTTGTATTTTGAGATGCTTTTATCAAAAAAGGCAACGATTTAGCTTTTTCATTAGCTGAATTGATGTAACAAACACCTATTTTATAATTTACATTAAAATTATCGGGTTCACTAATGATAAGTTCTAGCCATATTGGAAGGGCAATGTCATAAGAATTTTCCTCCATCAAAGTGTTTGCTTCAAAGAATTTTTGTCTAAAATTATCTTGTGCAGTAACACCTAAAGAGGTTACTATTATAATTGTTAAAAGGAATACAATTTTCTTCATAGGTTTTCTATCTTTAAATTAAATCTTGACAAGATGCAAATATATTTCATTTGCATTAACAATCAAAATAATAAAGCGTTTAAATTATTGATTATAATTAATTTATTAAAGTTTAAAATTCTCTATTTATATCAAACTGCTCCAAATAATCAGCAACTCTTCTAACAAACATCCCTCCCAAAGCACCATCAACAACCCTATGGTCATAGGCATGTGATAAAAACATTTTATGTCTAATAGCTATAACATCTCCTGTTGGAGTTTCTATTACTGCTGGTTTTTTTTGTATTGCTCCAACTGCCATTATAGCCACTTGTGGTTGATTGATAATTGGTGTTCCCATAACATTTCCAAATGAACCTACATTGGTAATGGTGTAGGTGCCTCCAGAAATATCATCTGGTGCAAGTTTGTTATTTCTTGCTCTGTTTGCTAAATCATTTACTGCTTTTGTCAATCCAACTAAGTTTAATCTGTCTGCATCTTTTATCACGGGAACAATTAAGTTTCCTGAAGGAAGAGCAGTTGCCATTCCAATATTGATGTGTTTCCTTTTAATGATGTTGTCGCCATCAACACTGATGTTTACCATTGGAAAATCTTTAATAGCTTTTACTATTGCTTCAATGAAAATTGGCGTGAATGTAATTTTTTCGTTTTCTTTCTTTTCAAATTCATTTTTCACTTTGTTTCTCCATAGCACAATATTAGTTACATCAGCTTCAACATAAGAAGTTACATGTGGTGAAGTATGTTTTGACTCCACCATGTGATGAGCAATAATTTTTCTCATTCTATCCATTTCTTCAATCTCATCACCTTCCATTAGTGTAACTGCTTTTCGTTGCATTGGTGCAGATGTTTTTTCTTGAATGGATATAACTTGATTTGGAGTTCCATTAGCTTGTTGAACTACAGAACCATTTGTTGTGGCTTTATTTCCTTTCGTAGGAATATAATTTAATATATCTGTTTTTGTTACTCTTCCCTCATTACCAGAACCTTTAATTTGTTCTAATTCCGCTACAGAAATCCCTTCTTTTTCAGCAATACTTCTCACTAATGGAGAGAAAAATTTACCTGAAGCAGATGTTTTTGCTATTTTTTCAATAACAGAAGTTGATGTCGATTCAGTTAAAACGGGAGTTGGAGCTGATTGATTAACAACAACTTCTTTTGGTTTCTTTGTTGGTATTGATGCTAATGTAGCAGTTTCACCAGCACTTCCAATAATTGCAATGGCTTGTCCTACTTGCACAACATCGCCTTCATTAAATAGCTTTTTGATTAACACTCCTTCACTGGTTGAAGGAACTTCTGAATCTACTTTATCTGTTGCAATTTCTACCACTGCTTCATCTAATTCAATGGCATCGCCTTCTTGTTTTAACCAGTTTGTTATTGTCGCTTCGGCAACACTTTCGCCCATTTTAGGCATTATCAATTCAATTTGAGCCATTTTTATTACTGTAGTTTAATTTTCAAATTTTTATTAAGCTACAAATGTAGCGTAAAAATTCTATTTTTTATAGCTAATTTTTAAGTATTTTAGCACTATATAAACTTATGATTTGAGAATATTGAAATGTAATAAATGTAATATGAAATTTTACTTAGTATTTCTTTTCCTTTTTGTATCATTGGTTTCTCAAGCCCAAAATAATAATAAAATTCAATGGAAAGAGGTTAGTTGTGCCGAAAAATGGTGGGCAATAAAGCATCCTTTTGTAGTGAAAAAAGCTAAAAAAATATCCACTGAAACAAGAAAAATTGTTGAGGATGTTAAAATAGAAAATTTATTAAAAGGGAATGGGTATAATATGCAGATAGATGCGTTTAGACATACGTATTGGATGGCTCGGCTAACTCAAGAATTAGGAGGGCGAAGAGCTAAAAGTTTAGGAAAAGCACACGAAAAAGGAAATTATCAATTGTATAAAAAAAGAAAAAATGAGGCGGTTATTTCTCCTGATAAAATAAGCTCTGAAATGGATTTTTTTAATAATGATGTGGGGATTGAAATTGGAAAAAAATCTTCTAATTTTGAGTTGAAAGAGCTTATTATTGAAGTTGTTTTATCTGGAAAATGTAAAATTATTCTTTTAGATGAAAACCAGAATTTTTTGGATTGTGAAGGATTAATTATTCCAAAAGAAGAATTAATTGGGAAATGGAAAAATAGAAAATGTTTAGTAAATTCTAACTATACTCAACACATATAGGTTTTTGGGGATTTTGACGAATTTATTTTTTTCTTTATCAAGGCAAAATTTTCAAGCATAGCTGGTAGCTACGGTTTAAAATTTTAACGCAGAGAAGGGGGAAAAGAAAGAGTGAAAAAACCGAAAACCTATATGTGTTGTATATATTGTGAATTATATATTGATAGGGCTACAATTTTCTAAACTTCTTCATTATCTTAGATGCAAAAACAAATTCTGAAAGCTCTTTATTGTCCGACTTTAGAATTTCATTATTATCACCTTGCCACCAAACTTTTCCTTCGTGAATAAATGTGATGTTTTCGCCAGTTTCCATTACAGAATTCATGTCATGTGTGATAACAATGGTTGTCATATTATACTCTTTCGTAATTTCTTGAATCAATTGGTCAATTACTATTCCGGTGAAAGGATCAAGCCCTGAGTTTGGTTCATCACAAAAAAGATATTTTGGGTTGAGTGCAATAGCTCTTGCAATCCCAACTCTTTTTTTCATTCCACCACTCAATTCAGCAGGGTATAAATGATTAATATTTGAAAGATTTACGCGCTCTAAACAAAAATTTACACGTTCTAAAATTTCTCCTTTTGTTTGTTTTGAATGCATTTCTAAAGGAAACCGAATATTTTCTTCTACTGTTAAAGAATCAAAAAGTGCTGTTCCTTGAAATAACATACCTATTTCTCTTCTCACTTCTTTTTTTTGAGAAAAATTCATAGTAATAAAATCTTCCCCATTAAATGCTATAGAACCACTATCTATTGGATGAAGACCTACAATACATTTTGATAAAACAGATTTCCCCGAACCACTTGCCCCAATTATTAAATTGATTTTTCCAGGCTCAAATTTCACAGATACATCATTCAATACATGCAAATCTCCAAATGATTTATTTAAGTTTTTAACCTCTATCATATCAATATCAATTGTGTGATAATGTAATTTACAACAAGTATAGTAATGCTACTGTAAACAACTGACTTGGTACTCGATACGCCAATTTCTAGGGAGCCTCCTTTGGTGTAATAACCAAAATAGGAAGGTATACTAGTTATGATAAAAGCAAAAAACACAGATTTTATTAATGCATAAATAATAGAAAAAGTTTTAAAATCATAACGTATCCCTGTAATGTAATCATGGGTTGTCATCCCACTGCTATATGTAGAAACAAGTAAGCCTCCTATAATACCTAAAGCCATACTATAAACAACTATTATTGGTATAAAAGCCAAAGAAGCAATAATCTTAGGTAATATAAGATAAGAAGCCGAATTTATACCCATAATTTCTAAGGCATCTATTTGTTCTGAAATACGCATTGTTCCTACTTCCGAAGCAATGTTTGAACCAATTTTCCCTGCTAAAATAAGCGACATTACGGTTGGAGCAAGTTCTAAAATAAATGATTCTCTTGTCGCAAAACCAATCAGATAAGGAGGTAACAATGGATTGTGCATATTTGATGCTGTTTGAAGTGTAACAACAGCTCCCATAAATACTGATATAATAGCAATTAAACCTAATGAGCCTATACCAAGACTTACCATTTCATGTATCGTTTGCCTTCCAATTAATTTATAATTATCTGGCTTCTTGAAAGTTCTTCCAAGTAGTATAAAATATTTTCCTATATGATGAAACACTGTTAACATAGAATCGCACAAATTTATAAAAAATTATGGGATGTCTTTATTAATTTCTTTTGAAGTTAGTTCAATAATCAATATTATTGTCAAAATCTATGTGTATTGAGTATAATAGTTACATCTTTTTTTAGAAATTAATAAATATTCTTGTTTTTTAGTCACAAAGCCTGAACTGAACGAAGTGGATGTAACATCAAAATACGAAGTTTTCTTCGTGTTTCTTGGAGGCTTTGTCCCGATATCGGGATAGTGGCTCAAATTTTTGTTTTTATAATCTGAACTTTAGGAGATAAAAGATACTATATGAATCGAACCTATTGTTCTTGTATCACGGCAGTGTTTTTTAAGGGTTGGACTGAAGTTCAATCTTACAATACAATCGAACCTATGGTTCTATGTAGTAATAAAGGAGTTCCGTAGGAACGAATACATTGTAACAACGGACTTTAGTCCGTTGCTAAGAAACAATAATAAGAAACAATAATAAACAGTAGTTCCGTAGGAACGGAACATATAAAAGGCTTTACCTGAAGACCCTGGTGGTTCATAGTAGATAATTATATAAATTATAAATCACTGATATTAAGTAATTTAAAAATTTTATTGTTTTATAATGTATTTAAAATCAAATAAATATATCAACTCCGAAAGTTCAGTTATAATCCTTGCTGAGTAGTTACAATAATTTTATTAATTTTGTTTTCAATGAAAAATAAAATAAAAAATATTCTTTTAGTTATTGCTATTATGCTATTTCTTGCATCGTGCGTTATAAGAAAGAAAAATAAATGTAATACTTGTCCTAAATGGAGTTCTCTTTCTACCTCTTTTAAGGTATATTAAACTTTCTCTTTTTTTTACTGAATTATATCATTTATTTAATCGTTATTTTCTATTACATTTGCCCACTATTTAGACTAATTCTAAATAAAAACAAATGACCTTAGACCAACTCGTTGAAAATGATTCAGGTATAATTATCAAAATTGATGATATTACACTTGAAGAACAATTACTATCGCTAGGTTTCATCATAGGTGATGAAATTAAAGTAGAACGGATCGCTCCGTTAAATGACCCAATTTTAATTTCCTCAGGCTTAAATTATATCAGCATCAGAAAGCTAAATGCCAAACAAATTGAAATTACAAAGAAACTTTAAATAAGTGGATGGAACAATCAACTAAACATAGTATAATTAAAACGATTTATCTTGTTGGTAATCCAAATACAGGTAAAAGTTCCTTGTTCAATGCACTTACTGGTCTGACACAAAAAATAGGTAATTTCCCAGGTGTAACCGTTGATAAAAAAACTGGATTTTGTACCATCAACAATAAACAGGTTGAAGTTGTTGATTTACCTGGAACTTACACACTAAAACCTACTTCAGAAGACGAAAAGGTTGCGGTAGATAATATAAAGGCGGTAAATCAGGAATCACTTATAATAGTAATTGCTGATGTAACTAATCTTAAAAGAAATCTATTATTATGCTCTCAAATTATTGATTTAGGAAAACCTGTTTTATTAGTACTAAACATGATGGATTTACTTGAAAGAAACAAGCAAACCATTAACATTGATTTATTATCAAAGCATTTAGGAATACCCATTGTTCCCGCAAATGCGAAATTAAACAAAGGTGTAAATGCACTGAAAGAAACTATTTCAACATACAACTTCTCTTCTGTTTCATTTTTAGAAAAATCTGCCATCAATGGCTCTGTTGATGAAACTATTTTAAGATACAAAAAAATTTCATCTATTATTCAAACTTGTTTTGATGGGGGAACTGATAATAAATTTATAACTCTTACTAAGAAAATTGACAATATCATTACCCATAAATTTTATGGTTATGCAATTTTTTTAGGAATTCTTTTTTTAATTTTTCAAGCTATTTTTTCATGGTCAGCCTACCCCATGGAATTAATTGAACAAGGTTTTTTGCTGTCAGAAAATTTTGTAAGTAAACTCCTTCCTCAAGGATTGCTGAATGATTTAATTGTAAATGGAATCATTGCTGGTCTCAGTGGTATAGTTGTTTTTGTTCCACAAATAGCTATGCTTTTTGCATTTGTAACCATCCTTGAAGACACCGGATACATGTCGAGAGTGAGTTTTTTAATGGATAAAATTTTACGAAAATTCGGATTAAATGGCAAATCAATAATCCCACTAATAAGCTCCACAGCCTGTGCAGTTCCTGCCATTATGAGTACCCGAACAATTAGTAATTTAAAAGAACGGCTTATAACCATTATGGTTGCACCTCTTATAAGCTGTTCCGCACGAATTCCTGTTTATACCTTATTAATTGCATTAGTCGTTCCCGAAGATCATTCTATTGGAATTTTTAATATGCAAGGAATTATTATGATGGGGCTATATTTATTAGGCTTTATTGCTGCTCTATTGGCAGCATTGGTTTTTAAATTGATTATCAAATCTAAAGAAAAAAGTAGCTTCACTATGGAAATGCCAATTTATCGAATGCCTCGATGGAATAATGTTGGGTATGCAATTTACAACAAAGTAAAAGTGTTTTTACTTGAAGCTGGAAAAGTAATTATTGCTATTTCTATTATCCTTTGGGCATTATCTTCTTTTGGACCAGGTGATAACTTTGCTGAAATTGAAAAAAAATACTCCGCTCCCGAATTTAAAAAATTATCTAATGAAGAATTAAACCCATTAATTGCTGCTGAAAAATTAGAAACATCCTATGCAGCCTATCTTGGAAAGTTTATTGAGCCAATTATTCAACCTATTGGCTTTGATTGGAAAATAGGTATTTCTTTAGTAACTTCTTTTGCAGCTAGAGAAGTTTTTGTAGGAACAATGGCTACTTTATATAGCGTTGGCGATGAAGAAAATACTACCACCATTAGACAAAAAATGCTTCAAGCCAAAGACCCTGTGACTGGCAAAAAACTCTATAATAAAGCAACAACTTTTTCTCTACTTATTTTTTATGCTTTTGCAATGCAGTGTATGGCAACATTGGCGGTTGTTTATAGAGAAACAAAATCAATTAAATGGCCAATTATTCAGGTAGTTTATATGGGAATATTAGCTTATTTAGCTAGCTTTGTAGTATTTACAATATTTTCTTAAGGTGGGTTCTTTAAATTAACCGATTTTATTATCGGAATTATTTTGTGTTGATTTTTCTAAGTGTACGACAAATATCTCTTTTTATAAATAAAAGTATAGAAACATTACAAGAATAAAGTAAGGAAGCGACCTTTGATAAATTTTGCTCATAATCGCCATCCTATGTTTGCAAAAAAGATTTGTAAACATAGGATGACGCTAACGAAGGCAAAAAGAAAAAGTTAAAAGCCTCGCTGTTCCTATTAACTGATGAAAAATAGTAAAAGGGAAATTTGTCGTACATACATTTTTTTTTTAATTTTATACCAAGTAATCGATTATTTGATATAAAATTAAGGGGAAAGATGCCGTTCCGTTAGCTATTGGAATAAAACAATAACATTTGTCCACCTCAAGCGTAAGAATATCGGAAAAATTAAAAAAATATAAAATCTAATTCTAGAACCACACCTTAAATGACCGAAAAAGAATATGAAATATTAGGTAAATATGTACCCGAAACCTGTTTGCCTATCCTTAAAAAATGGTTTGAACAACGCTTTTTTTTATTAAAAATCACCAAAAAAAGAACTACCAAATTAGGTGATTTCAGACATGCTTTTAATGGGAAACCTTGCAGAATTTCAGTAAATGGTAACTTAAATAAATATTCATTTTTAATTACACTTACTCACGAATTTGCTCACCTATTAGTGTGGGATAAACACCAAAATGAACCTAAATCACACGGTGAAGAATGGAAAACTGAATTTGCTAAATTGATGCACGTTCACCTGCAACGAGGCGTTTTTCCTCCTGATTTAGAAAAAGTATTAATTAAACACCTACAAAATCCTCCCGCATCATCTCAAGTAGATATGAAACTGGTGGAAACATTGAAAAAATATAATAATACTCCACCAGCTTTGCTTTTAAAGGAAATTCCTGAAGGAGCAATATTTGTCCTTGAAAATAAAAGAGTGTTCAAAAAAATGGAAAAAAGAAGAACCCGAATTTTGTGTGAAGAAGTGGCTACTAAAAAAAGATACCTCATTCATTGCGTGGCAGAAGTGGTTGTGTTACCACTATCGAAGTGATGGATTAAAATGACCTCTCTCCCATAAATGCTTCGTGCCAAAACCAAGTGTATTGTCAGTCATTTTTAGATATTCAAGTGATATTCCCCAAATTTTCGAAGGTTTTGCTTTTGCAAAAGGAAATTTGTTATAATAAACTTTATAAAATTGCTCTTTTTGTGTTTCATCAGGAATTATAAATTTCCCCGTAAATTGAACACCCTGTAACTGAACAATAGTCTTTGCATCAGTTGTAATAGTTCCAGCAACATTTTCATTCTCAACAGCCTCTTTAATATGCCTAGTGTTTTCGTCAGATAAAAACAGCAACACATAATTCGTATTATCAAAAACATAATAGCAATTTGCACTATAAGGAATATTGTTTAAAGAGGTTGCAAAACTCAATACTTTTTTTTTAGATAGATATGCACTTATTATTTTATTCATAGCTCATTTTTTGTCAAAATTAACGCATTACATATTAAAACACATGATTTAGAAATTATAAATTCTGTTTGGATTTATGAATTAAATAATTAAATTTACACTTCATAATCAAATAAAAATAGTGTTGGATATGGAAAAACAAAAATGTATAGAATGTAATGAACCATTTTCAGGAAGAGCAGATAAAAAATTCTGTTCAGATTATTGCAGAAATGCTTACAACAATAAAATTAACAAAGACACAACAAATCTCATTAGAAACACCAACAATAGACTGAGAAAGAATTGGCGTATTTTAGAAAAACTTAACCCAATAGATAAATGTAAAATAAATAAGCAAAAATTAGTAGATAGAGATTTCGATTTTAACCTTTTCACTTCTATTTATACGACTAAAACAGGAAATGTTTATTACTTTTGCTATAATCAAGGTTATTTGGAATTAGAAAACAATTTTTATACACTCGTTAAAAGAAATGATTGATAAAGTAACTTATATTAAACTAAAACATTCACAAATTTCATATTCACATAAAAACATCTACCTCTTGGTATTTGAAGATGATTATGAAATAGAAATTCAAGATGCAGTTGAAATAGACAAAGCTTTTATCGAGTTGTTAAAAGGAAAAGAATTTTCTGTATTAGTAGACACACAAAAAAAATTCTCAAGTATTTCAAACGAAGCACGTAATTTTTTTGCCACAGACCCAGAAATTTTACCTTTTCGAAAAAAAATTGCAATTGTTGTTGATAATATGCCAACAAAATTATTAGCCAATTTTTTTATTCGTTTTAATAAACCCCAAACTCCTACTAGGTTATTTACAAATTATGATAAAGCAGTGAGTTGGCTCGAAGAAGAAAATTAATATGTAATGCTCTGCTATCTGTTATATGTAATGCACTGTTGTTGCTAACACCTCCGTAATCACCCGTAATCGCTAAGCAGAATCGTAAGCATTTTAGGGAAGGGCTTAGTGATGTGATTTTAAAACTTCATTTCACAAAAATACTTTTTTTTATAACGTATTATATTTACCCTGACCAAAGGGGTTCACGACAAATTTCCCTTTTCGCCTCAAGACCTTCAAGGTTTTTAAAACCTTGAAGGTCTATGATAAGGGGGATTTGTCGTACACCCAACCAAAGTAAGCACACACAACGCCAGCTCAAAACTTAGCATATTAAAGGCTTTGATAAACTTGTTTGATAGAGGCAAGATGTCCCAAGCTATAAATAAGCAACCTTGAAAGAAAAATAATTAATGTTACTCCACAGCTAATTCATCAACGAAAAAGCTATATTCTTATGCTTTATACCTGCTGAGTAGTAACAAAACATTAAAAGTCAAAAAAATATCAAACTGATAATCAAGCAAGAGGGGTTTTAGTGAGAAAAAAGAGTTAAAAAGAGTTGTAAGGGATTAAAAAGAAGGTAAATTTGCCGTCCTTAAAAAAACGACAAA
>Ga0100402_1001641_pt1 | contig 25799 bp, 18 predicted proteins | sample CryGeyme20150102_FD_80419 | JGI IMG/M metagenome (GOLD analysis project Ga0100402, IMG submission 80419) | Groundwater microbial communities from Crystal Geyser aquifers in Utah, USA - Crystal Geyser metaG 2015-0102 | ecosystem: Environmental > Aquatic > Deep subsurface > Groundwater | place...
AAATCTACCGGATTGCTTAAAAGCTCGTACACTTTGGCCAAAGGCAGATCGATCTCGATTCTTTCGTGCGCCATATTGACTGTTCTTCGTGGGATTGAAAGGTTTATGTATCAGTGTTTTATGCAGATTAGAGTTATCCACATTTACCAAATATATACAATTGAAAGGTAAAAATCAATAAAAAATGAAGAAAAGCCCTTCCAGAAGTATTGTATACATCATAAATTTTTGTATTATACTAGTCTTTTGACTTTTAAGTTAATAAGCAAAAATGAGCCATGATTGGTAATTATTAAGACCTGTTTCCTTTTCAATCTTTAAGGTATATGTAGAATTTTATTGAGTTTATTCAATTAATATTCAAACCAAATAATAGGAGCAATTCTTAAAACAGAATTATAAAATGATTAAAGCTAAACTTAAACTTACCCATCAAATTAAATAGCATTTGATTAGTTAAAGAAGATTACTTTAACCTGCAATATTGAACTAAAAATGTTTAATGAGTAACATAGTTACTCAAATTTCTTTTACAAACTGATCTTTGTATTGTAATTCATACAACTTTCGATAAAGCCCATCCTCAAGTTCAATCAATTCTTTATGAGAACCCGTTTCTCTAAGTTCTCCTTTGTGCATTACCATAATCTTATCAGCATGTAATATTGTTGATAAGCGATGTGCTATTACAATACTCGTTCTCCCCTTCATAACTACTTCCAGAGCTTTTGTAATCAAATGCTCTGTCTCTGAGTCTATATTTGATGTAGCTTCATCTAAAATTAATATTCGTGGGTTAAAAACCATTGCTCTAATTAGGCAGATTATTTGCCTTTGCCCCATTGAAAGACTAGCGCCTCTCTCATTTAAAACGGTATCATAAGCATCTGAAAGATTACTTATAAATTGATGAGCACCAAGTAATTTTGAAGTTGAAATCACTTCTTCTCTAGAAATATCAGATCTACCAAGTGTAATATTATCATGAATTGAACCAGAAAATAAGGCATTATCTTGGAGAACTAATGCAATGGAACTTCGAAGTTGATCTAAATTTAAATTTTTAATTGAAACGCCATCTAAGCAAATTTCACCTTTTTGGATGTCATAGAATCTACTAATCAGATTTATGATACTTGTCTTTCCAGCTCCAGTTGCCCCAACAAATGCAACCATTTTCCCAGCTTCAACTGAAAACGAGATGTCTTTTAAGATATAAGGTGAATCTACTTTTGTTGAAAGATATCTGAACCACACATTTTTAAACTCAATCTCACCTTTTATTTCTGTTAACTGAATCGGATTTTCTGGAGAAGTAATTTCGTTTTTAGTGTCCAAAACATCAACAATTCGTTCAGTTGCAGCTAGTGCAGATTGTAAAGTGTTAAATTTTTCTGATATATCTCTAATGGGTTGAAAAAACTGTCGTACATATTGAATAAAAGCTACTAGAACCCCGAATGTTAAACCATCAACGATTACACTTGCACCGCCAAACCAAATTACTAATGCCATTCCTGTAGTTGAAAGAATTTCTACAATTGGCCAAAATATTGAAAAATAATATATCGTTTTTACATGTGCTTTTTTATGCTCTTCATTAATCGCTTTAAAACGATCATATTCTTTATTCTCTCTATTAAATAACTGAACAATGCTCATTCCCTGAATATGTTCTTGAATAAAAGAATTTAGGCGAGCTACCTGATCTCTAACATTTAAAAAACTGACCCTAACTTTACTTTTAAATACATTAGTTGCCCAAATTAAAACAGGAATAGTTGAAAGTGACCATAAAGTAAGTTTTACATCCAATGAGAACATAAAAAATAGAATAAACACGATTCGCAGAACATCGCCGAGTAAATTCACCACTCCTGTTGAAACTAATTCATCTACAGCTTCAATATCATTTGTGGTTCTTGTTACCAATCTTCCAATTGGATTTTTATCAAAGTATTGAACGTGAAGACTTAATAATTTAGCATATACTGCATTTCGAATACTGAATAAGGTTCCCTGCCTTATCCAATTCATTAAATATACATTTGCAACCGTAAGAAGAGACTCTGCAAAAAGCGTCCCAATAATTAAACCCATTATTGCAGTTAATCCTTCCATATTGCCAACAGCCACAAAATCATCAAGCGCTCTTTGAATTAAAAGCGGACGATATGGACCTAGAAATGCAATAGCAACAGTTAAACTTAGTGCTAAAATTACCCAGGCTATAAAAGGACGAATAAATGTATAAAGCCGCTGAATCAATTTTGAATCAACGGCTTTATTAGAATTCTTATTAGACATATATCGACTTAGAATCTGTCATAGTCATCAAAGTTGTTACGTGGCTTAATAATATCCTTCTTTTCAGTACTGATAACTCTTCTTTCAATTGGAGGATTATCATTAAATTGACGTCTTTCAGGAGGATTAAAACCGCGTTCACGAGTATTTGAGCGATATTCACGGTCACGACCTGAATCAAAGCTTCCTCTATCTCTGTTATCACGATCTCTATCAAATCCTCTGTCTCTCGACTCAAATGAAGGACGAGAAGGTCTTTGTTCGTAGTTTCTATCACGTGGCTCGTAGCTGCGTTCTCTTGGCTCGAAGCTGCGTCTGTTGTCGAATCCTCTATCTCTATTATCATAGCCTCTGTCTCTGTTGTCAAAACCACGGTCTCTTGGCTCAAAACGTCTGTTATTATCATAACCGCCTCTATTATCATAAGGACGTCTTCCGCCGCCGCCGCCACGATTACCATAATCACCGCCACCGCCACTGCTGAACGATCTACGTTGAAAACCGCCACCGCGATTACCACCGCCGTTATTATATCCACCACGGCCACCGCCACGGTTTCCACCACCATGAGATGGTCTTCTAAATCCACCACGACTGTCGCCGCCGCCTTGAGACTTTCTGAAACCACCTTTAAATTGTTGTGGTCTACTTTCTGAAGGAGTTTTAAATAATCCAGCTTCTGTTGCAGGATCAGTCATAACAGGGCGCAATTCATTTGCAATCCATGTGTTTTCAAATTGAGCTTTTGCTTCTTTATAAAGAACATACTCATTTGTATATCTCGCAGAATAGTGCGTTAAAATTAAACGTTCTACTTCAGCTTCCTTAGCAACTAAAGCCGCTTCTTCTGCTGTAGAATGCATAGTATCAACTGCTTTATCAGCTAAAGCAGCACCGAATGTTGCTTCATGAAGTAAGAATGTAGCTTTTTTTGCTAGAATTACAGAATTTGGACAAATTCTAGTGTCAGTAATGTAAACAAAAGACTTTCCTCTTCTAACTGAACCTACAATATCTAATGAGTTAATTACGGTTCCGTCTTCAAGAGTAATATCATTACCTGCTTTTAAATCTTTAAACTGCCAATCTTCAGTAACGCCTAATTCTTGCGCTCTAACGGCATTTACTTTACCTGGTTTATCTTTTTCTTGGAAACGATAACCTAAGCAAAAAATATTGTGTACCAATGGTCTGGCAACAACTTCAAATTCGTCTTCATCTATAACAGTTCCACCTTCAAAACCCTCTTCCAATTCAATATAATGAATGTCGAAGGTTAAATCTGTATTGGTGAACTTTAAATGAAAATCTACATATTCTTTAATCCCAACTGGCCCTACAATGGTAAGTTCTCTTTCTCTTCTCTGAATGTGAAGTGTTGAAACTAATCCAGGTAATCCAAAAAAATGATCCCCGTCTAAATGTGTGATGAATATATAATCTATTTTGGAGCGTTTCATGCCGATTTTTAACATCTGCATTTGTGCATTTTCTCCGCAATCGAATAAAAATATTCTTCCGTCTCTCCATACTGCTACTGCTGGCAGATGTCTATTCGCTGTTGGTGTGGCTGATGAAACGCCTAATGGAACTACGATCATGTTGATTCCTCTTTACTTGATTTATTTACTTGTTCAAATTTAATGTTTGTTTATATAGTACATGGGTTGCTAGTCGTCAGACTACACAAAACCCATAGCTGTATGTTTTGTCTGTTTTGTTTCAATTATAAGGTTGAAAGTTCATTCTCTAGAATTTGCCGCTTATACATGGCATAGTAATCACCTTTTTGAGTAATTAATTCGTTATGAGTTCCTTGTTCATTTATTTTTCCATTTTCAATTACAACTATTTTATCACACTCTTGAATACTTGATATTCTATGACTTATTATTACTGTAGTTGTGTTATTTAAATCAGATTTAATGTATTTAAGTATTGCTTCTTCTGTTTTCGTGTCAACAGCACTGAGAGAGTCATCAAATAATAAAATTTCAGGTTTTTTTATTAATGCCCTAGCTATACCAGTTCTTTGTTTCTGTCCACCTGATAACGTTATTCCACGTTCACCAAGCATAGTTTCAAATTGTTTCTCAAAACTGAGAATGTTTTCAAGAAGCTGAGCATGTGCTGCAGCTTGTTCTACTTCAGTCTTATCCGCTTTTTCCTTACCAAAAGCGATATTTTCCTGTATCGTGTCTGAAAATAAGAAATTTTCTTGAGGAACGTAACCAATACTTTTACGAAGTTTATTTATTGGAATTTGTTGAATCGGAATATTATCAACTAAAATCTCTCCTGAATCTGGTTCAAATAACCTTGGAATTAACTGAATTAAACTCGATTTCCCTGAGCCAGTTTTACCAACTATTCCAATTTTCTGACCTGGCTCTATTATTAAACTAATATCATTTAAAACTTTCGATCTACTAGTAGGGTAGGAAAATGAAACGTTCTTAAATTCAATTTTACCAAGTATTTCTTCAGAATAAATCGAAGAGTCTTTAACGCTTTCTGAGTCTTCAATTATTAATGGCTCTTTTAGAAAATCTTGAATTCTCTTATTTGATGCGGCAGAACGTTGAATCAAATTTAAAGTATAACCTAAAGATGCCACAGGCCAAGTTAAATAAATTACATAAATAATGAACTCAGCAATATTACCGTAAGTAGCTGTTCCTGCTTGGATTAAAATCCCCCCTCTCCAAACAACAAAAATTATTGAAAACCCAATTAAGAAGTTCAACATCGGGTAAAACAAAGCATCAACTGCAGAAAGTTTTAGCTTTTTCTTTCTGTATTCATTGGCTTCAATTTCAAACTTTTTAGATTCATTTGTCTCTCTTACATAAGACTTAATTAATCGAATACTTGAAAATGTTTCCTGAACATTACCAGCTAAAACCGCATATTGTTCTTGAATCTCTTTTGATAGTTTATTTATATAACCACTTAACCAATACGCCATTATAGATAGTAGCGGAGTTGGAATTAAAGCCCAAATGGTTAAATCAGGATTTACAATTAGCATCATAGTGATAATTATTCCGGCTCTTGTAAACGTATTAACCATATACATAAATGCAGGGCCGAAATATTCTCTTACTCGATTTATATCCTCAGTTACTCGCACATAAATGTCACCCGTTTTATTTACCGCGAAATAACTCATTGGTAATTTTTGTAAATGAGCATAAAGTTCATTTCGCATATCAAACTCGATATAACGAGAAGCTACAATGATAGTTTGGCGCGTTAAAAAAAGTAAGTAACCATAAGCAGATATCGCTACAATGAGAAGAAATGCATTTTTAGCTAAATCAAAGCCAATATCACCATTAAAGAGTACCTCAAAATAACCCGAGTATTCACCATTATGATTCTTAATTGAACTTTCAACATTATCTAATGCGAATCGAATTAAGACAGGTATAAAAACTAATAATAGATTAGCCACAGTGAGATAAATCACACCTGTGGCCATTTCTTTTTTATACCTAATAAAATATTTATTTAATGATAAAAGTTCTTTCACTTTTGTTTTTTAAACCATATCAAATTCGGTAATCGCACTTATTTCCAGCTTTCAGCTAGTCTTATACCTGATATGTAAGATTCTTCTAAAGAATTACCTTTAAAATAATCACCGACTAAAGCTAATTTTCCATCCATACCTTCAACATTTATGAAAGGTCTGTCAATTTGAACTTCTGGCTCAGTATACTTCCTTTTTTCTAAGACTGTTGAATCTGGAGAAAAAGCAAAATCTCCAATCAAACTAGTAGCACTTTTCAGTAAATGATCTATAATCTGATTTGATTTTAAATCTTTTGCTGCATTAAAAAAGTTAGCACTAGAATGAAAAGTCAAAATTAAATCTTTTGAATCAGTTTTTACAGACTCGTTAACAATAAGAGCGATATCGTTTCCACTAACTTCTAATACAGCCCAATCATTTAATGATTTATTAGGATAAACAGCAGTTAAGGTATACGTTGCATCATAAAGAATAATATCAATATCAGCCAAAACTCTTCTTACAGGTGATTCATCTTGCGTATTTTCTAAAACAGCGTAAGCTTGCGGAGCAGGTAATGCAACAACGATCGCATCGGCTTCAAACACTTCAAAAGTGTTTAAATTGATCATCCAAGGTAGTTTTTTCTTTGCATTTGTTCCAATATGAGTAATACCAACAACATGTGCATTAAATTTGACATCACAATAACGAGCCATGTATCCTGCCACTGCAGTCATTCCTTTTGTTGAAGTATACAACTCTGAGTTATCGTGTAACATTGATGATGAAGAAAGCTCGCCATTAACAGAACTACTCACTGTCGCATTCAACTTTTTGATTAAGCCTTTATCACTTAATTCACTCATTAAAGCCTTAAATTCTGTACCATGAGCTAAAATGTAAGGAACATGAGTATCTACAGGAACAGGTTCTGTACCAGTTAAAACCGTTGTAAAGCGACCTGCCCAGGTTGCTGCCTGTTCAAATACAGTTACTTGATGACCTTGTTTTCCTAATTCTCGAGCAACGGTTAATCCTGCGAGACTTGCGCCAATAACACCTATTACCATTGGGTTAGTTTTTTTTAATGTTTTTGTTATAAAATCAGGCGGAAAATATCGAAACTTTAGGAGAATAGGCAGTCTTTTTTAATAAAGCTGGCCAATAAGCTACAATTTCACTCGCTTTCGGTCTTCCACCGGCAAATCCAGTTACCGCTGATGGTCCAGTTAATATTAAAGGCGCCATTTCCATACCAAAACGATCTAAGTCTTTTTTACTTTTCCCGATCACAGAAATTCTCATTTGAACTTCATCTGGTTCGATTGAAAATTCGTCTATTGGCAATTCTGAACAAGCATTTAATCCCACCTGCTCAACATTGAACTCATCTATTTGTAAACCCAAGTCAATTGCTCTTTGTTTTAATAATTCTCCACCAACAATTGCTTTCTTTGCGGCATCCGGCCAGTAATAGGTTAAACTTGAACTCAATTTAAAGCCATCGTTATAACTTGCAGATACTTTATAAAATGGTGTTTCAGGTCTTCCTTTTATGCCAAAAACTTTAACCCGATTTTCGCCATCTTGCTTTAAATGAATACTTGTGAAGTCAGCAACACAATCTGGAGTTATGTATTCAGATGGATCACCAATTTCATACAATAATTGCTCTTTAACTGTCATTTCAGAAACAAGGCCGCCAGTTCCTTCATGTTTTGTAACATAAAATGTACCATCAGGATAAGCTTCAATTATTGGGAATCCAATGTGTGCCATGTCTGGAACGGTTTCCCAATCTGTGAAATTTCCACCTGAACATTGTGCACCGCATTCAATTATATGACCAGCAATAGTTCCAACTGACATTTTATCATAATCAGAAAAATCCCATCCAAACTCATGAATCATTGGAGCTAATGTCAATCCTGTATCTGTAACTCTACCTGTAACGATAACTTGTGCACCGGCTTTTAATGCTTCTACAATTGGTTGAGCTCCGAAATAAATATTGGCACTTAATAACTGATCTTTAACAGTAATAATTTGATCACCAGATTCCATGTGTTTTAACTCATGCCCTGCTGATACTAATTCATCAATTGCTGGCAAAATATCGTCGTTATGAACCATTGCTACTTTTATTGAAATATTTTTAGCCTTTGCTCTTGCTAAAATTGCCTCAACACAAGCTTTGGGGTTTACACCTCCAGCATTTGAAATAACAGTTATATTTTTTTCAGCTATATCTGGTAGTATCTCATCTACAACATCAACGAAATCTCTAGCATAGCCTAATGCTGGATTTTTCATACGCTGTTTTTGCATAATTGACATTGTAACTTCTGCAAGATAATCCATTACTAAATAATCAATAGGCCCTTTTCTAACTTGATCTATTGGTGCTTGTGGTAAATCGCCCCAGAATCCTTGTCCGGACGCAATTCTTATATTTTTTTTCATTCCAACCTTCTTAAAATGTTATTTAATTCAACTCCATGAGATTTAAGCCTTTAAGCTAAACCTAATTTAAATCTTAACCTAAACTTTGTTTGAGAGATAAATTTGTGATTTAATTCTGTCTTCCATTATAAAATTCGCTTATCCAACATAGACAATCAACGATTTCAAATGACTTGAACTTACAATTCAAAAAATTAATCACAATAATCCGTATATTTAATGAAACATTGTTGCATTAAGAAATACATGCCAAACTCAGAAAGCTCAAAAATACTAAAATCCCGACAATTGAAGGCTACTCAAGGTAGAATTGCTGTTTTGGAAACATTTCTAGCTGAGAACAAAGCTTTAAGTCATACTGATTTAGAGAATATATTAGCGGAAACCAATATTGATCGTGTAACTATCTATAGAATTTTAGAATGTTTTGTTGTGAATGATATTTTACACAAAGTGAGTTCTGAACATGCAATTCAGTTATTTGCTTTAAGTCAACATCAAGGGTCTAGTGAAAATCATTTATCTGATCATCAACATGCGCATTTCATTTGTGACAATTGCGAAAAGATTGAGTGCTTTGATCTACCAACTAATGTAACAGAACAACAGGTTTATACAAAAATTGGATATGCGATTTCCTCAATTGATATCACAGTTCATGGTTTTTGTAAAAATTGTTCACACTTTAATTAAATAAAATCTTCGTTCTAATAATTATGTCACAAAAATTGGCCACATTAAATACAACTCAAAAATTAAGTATTTGGCTTTCGTCTTTATGTCTTATTCATTGCCTTATTACCCCATTTATAATCATACTTTTGCCCTCAGTGTCTGGCTTTTTTTCAGGTTGGGTTGAAGCATTGTTAATATTTGCAGTAGTTCCAATTAGCTCTATTGCATTTTTCCCAATTTGGGTAAAGCATAAGAATAAAACGCGACTAGTTGAATTTCTTGCTGGAATAATTATCGTTTTACTTGTCCAACTTTTTTATCACAACTTAGATCATAGTGGATTTCATTTTGATCAAATAGTTGAAACCATTTTTATGGTCATTGGAACGGGATTAATTGCTTATGCTACTTACAAAAACAGACGACACACTCATTCTTGTTCAGTTCCTAATCATCAACATTAATATTAATTCTACTTATTAATATTAAAATTACTTAAATCAACTAACGCTTGTTCTACCCATTCTTGTGGCTGCCAAGAACGAACATAGATTTGCGGCTTTTCTTCGTTGAAATCTACTAAAAGGAATAAGTAGCCTTCATCAGCATAATTCGATGCATTATAGTTTTGTCTCATACTAATTCCATAAACACCTTTTGCGTTATTTTTTCGCATAATCTGAAAATTAGTAAAGCCGAGGTAAATATCTTTATGAACATCAAAAACCTGTTTTTGCTTTTTTAAATATTCTTCTTTAGTGTATTTCAAATAATCAATCTTGGGTTGATCTTCAGCTGTTTGCACATAATCATAATTTTTGTTTTGAACACCTTTGTCTAAAACACGACCAACAATAATCACAGCCTCATCAGCAAACATTTGATTCAACATATCCATGTTACGAGTCATATAAGCAGTTCTATAACGCTCCATAAATTTTATGATGACTTCTCTGTTTCCCCAATCTTCACCAAACTCGGCTTGTTTAACAAAACGATTATATAAATCGTCCATAATGCCAAAGTTCATATCCGAAATTTCACCATTTGGAGCAAAATCAAATACAATATATTCTCTCGATTGTTTACTTAATGTGGAGTATTTATTTAAAGCAGCAGCTCTTCTATATTCAAAGCCATCATAGGTTTTATTAATGAAACCCTCGAGTGGTTCGTCTAAAATTCGAGTATCATTAAACTTCTTCAATGATTTAAGTTTACCACTTAAAAAAGAATCTTTTTTGTATATATCAGCAATTTCATCAATACCGGATGTATTAAACGTTGTGATAATTCTTGGAAGAGTATCTTGAATCTCTGTTATTAATTCTGGATTAATGACTTCAACAAGTTCAGGTTTAATTAAACTTATTCCAGAATTTGTTTCAATAGAGCTGTCTTTTTCTGCAACACGTTCTTTTTTTTCTACTTTTAACTTTTCAACTTGTTTATTTAAATCAACAAAAATTGCACTTTTAAATTGAGGTTTACTTACTAAGTCCCACAATTCACCTACTTCTGCGATTTCATTTCGGGATTCATAAAAACTATAACGAATTCCAACTGTTAGGTTTTTCATTTCAACACTTGGGCCATATAACATCATAACTGCAATACCATCGGTGGTTGTTGAGTTTACTAAATCAAAACCATCAAAGTAATTAAACTCTATAAATTGAACGGGGTTATTATCTAAAGTAACTTTAAATGTGAGTTCTCTTTCTTGATTATTATTTCTTCTTTCGTCTCTGATTAGCGAAAAACGAACATTTTGCAAGACATAATTTATTTTTTTCGCTATTTCAGTATTCAAATTAACTTCTCGATAAATCACATTCTGTTCAGGAATAGAATTCATTAATATCATGCTGAAATAATACCATTTTAGAGCCCCACCATAATTTCGACTAACTTCAAAATCCGAAGCCTGATCATAAATATTAAAAACGGTTCTTTTTCTTTCATTGTAAATTTTATTTACTTCCGATTTTTTGATGTAATGAAAGATTTCAATTTGACCGGAAACAGGTCTCTTTATTGTTAATACATTTTTTAATGTAGCTGTACTATAGGTTTTTAAAATATTTTCAGTGACTTCTTTAAAATCACCACCGGTTTGCTGAATAGTTTCGTCAGTCTTTTTTTCAAACTCATTATGTACAGTAATTGAAATACTTTGAGTAAGAAACTTTAAAGCTTGATCAGAGGCTTCTTTACTACTATTTGCTATAGCTTCTCCGTAATAGTATTCACCCGAAGCTTTTATGAGCTCTTTTTCATTACTTTGTGCCCAAACAATTGTTACCCATACAAATTGTATGAGTAGTAAACCTGCTATATTTTTCATTGTATAATTAGTTTAAATAGACAATTTGTTTATATAAAGCCTCTTTGTACTCAATATTACCATTATAGTAAATTACTTTATAGGTTACTTCTAAATTTGTATAACCAATTCCACTTACTGGTGTTAGTAAATAAAAATTTCCAACATATATAGCACCATCATCTAAAGTCCAATTAAATTGTGGTTTTAATTCAAATCCACTGTTAATCGTTCCAATAAATCTTGATGATTGTACATTTGATCCATTATAGTCATAACCACTTGGGTTTGTTGATTCAATAGATATGTACACATTTGTAATTGCATTGGTTGAATTATTGGCAACATAAACATCATAACCTAAGAACGAGTCGTAAGTTGGATATGAAGCACCTGTATTATTGTAAGTCATATTAAACCTTACTGATACGTTATCCTGCGATTGAGACCCTTGCACATCATCTGTTAAAATGATATCTGTAATTGCTCCAGGATTATCATACCCACATGACATTACTGAAAATAATACACTTAAAAATACGATAGCTTTTTTCATAATATTCTTCCTAAAAATAAAAACTAATTCCAGCACTCATTCGCTTCATTGGAATAAAAGCTGGTAAATCACTAGCATTGTCTTCAATATTAAATGCCTCAGAATAGTTAAGGTGAAAACCAAAACCTGAATTTGGGAAACGAAGCTTAACTCCATAATTAACCACACCATTTATAAAATCTGCAGAACTTGTATCAAGACCATCCCATTGAGTTTCGATATAATTATAATCTATACCTACCGATATATAAGGACTTAATATAAATAGACTTATACCAGCACCGATTGAAAGTTGATAATGAGCATGCATATAACCATCAATACTTTCTCCCTCATACTCTAATCCATCGATTGCAGTGTGATAAGACAAACCAGCTTGTTGATTTAAGGAGAAAAATCCACCATTAGCATCTAAACCAATAGCAAAACCGTGCGTTTCTGAAATATTATCCTTAAAGCCTTGATAACTAAACTCTGGTCTTGTATATGAAAAGTTCCATGAGCTATAATCACTATGAGAATACCATCTTTTTGATGGTTTTGGAGGTGGCGGCAATGGTTTTGATTCTAACTCTTTTTTTTCAGCCTCTAATCTAGAAATGCGTTCTTTTTCTAAACGATCTTTACTTTCTTGCTCTAAACGTTCTATTTCCAGTTTCTTCGAATCATCATTTCTTTTTTGAGTCAAGGTTTGGATTTGGTCGTCGGTAAATTCTAAAGAAAACTGATTTTCTACATTTTCCTTTATAATCACATACGATTCAAGATTTACATAACCTGGCTTTTTTGCAACTACTTTGTAGGTTCCCGCAGGTACATCAACTAAATATTCAATGCCTTTCCATTGTTTGTAGAGAATAGAATTATCGTATAACTCAACCTCTGCATCAGGATCATTTATTCTAAATCGCAGATTTCCAGATAAGCGTTTAAGATTGTAAACTTTATCTACTTTCTCATATTCTTTTAACTGAAATGTTTCTGAAATTGACTCATAACCACTTTTACTAATTTCAACCAAATAAGTGCCACTGCTTAATTCGATCTGCTTTTGGCCTGTATAAACTTTCTTGTTGATTAGAATTTGTGCGTCAGCTGGACTTACATTAAACATCAAATTTCCAACATTTTTTACCATATTAAAGCTAAGATCAAGAGGTTGATCAATCTCTAATTCTATGGATTGATCAATATCACGATAACCGTTTTTAACTATTTTTAATTGATAAACAATTCCTGGATAATAGAAATCTGTAAAAGGTGTAAGTCCAACGAGTTTATTATCAATAATTACGGATGCATCTTTGGGAGTGGTTCTAACAATTAATTTTTCAGGTTTAACTTGTTTTAAATTGAATTCAAACAAGGTTTTTTGAGAAGTAACTGTGATAGAATCTAAAACTGTTTTGTAACCCAATTGTTCAATTCTTACTTGGTGTGTTCCAACCTCTGCCATAATCGCTTGACTTGGATCTACTTGATTTCCATCCAATAGGATTGATTTTGCTTCAGGTGTGACTTTTATATTTATTGGAATCTGATTTGTTTTTTTCGATCCTGTTACTTCAATCTTCCATACTTGACCAGCTTTCAATCGAATACCGACGTCATATAAATATATAGTCAAAGGCTTATATCCACTGCTTAAAACGGTTAAAACTCTCTCTGTTGGTGAAACAAAAACTACATATTTACCAGGAGACGAATTTACTTTTACTACTCCATTTCGAGCTTCAAAAGCCAAAGAAGTTAAATCTGTTAAAACAATAATTCCGGAAGCAATTTCTCCGTTTACATCTCTAATTGATTGATCTATTAATTCACCGCTTTCATAAACAGCTTTTCCGACAACCCGTAATTCTGAGATTTCTTGTGCGATTGATGACGAAAAAAGACTCACGAGGAAAAAAGTGAACAGTAAGTATATTTTCATATTATTTATTTTAAAATTTTGACAATAATACGGTAGTTAAAATTGTAATGTTATGTGGTAAAACTACACTAATTCATTTTCGAAGCAATTTAATGAAGCTTCCATTAAAAAATTTGGGATCAAGGTTAAATAGGTCTTTTCGATGTAATCAGGTCGCTTTAATCGTTCAATAATTTGTTGATACTTAGCTAAACCGTGATTTTTAACGATTAAGTTTTTCTGCTCAGGTTTTGAAAAATGATAATACATACCTTCAGCATCTGCTTCTGGATGAAATTGAACTGCAACCATTTCTTTATTAAGTCTGATGCCGGTAATTGCTCTTTCCAATGGAACATGTGGTCGAATTTTTTCTAATGAAAGAATTTTAAACCCATAATGTTCCATAATTTCATGTTTGGGCTGAATCACTTGCCAATCTCTAAAATCAGCGGCATAAAATGGATCAGATAGCCCATTATATAAATTATCTTTTTTTCCATCTTCTGTTTTATGAATTGGCGTAATACCAAAAGAGGAAGATTTTCTAAGTTTTACTTCTGCAATCTGAAACAAATGAGCCATCAATTGAAACGAATAACAAATCATGAACACATATTTTTTATTCTCATTCGTTTTATTCCAATCAAAAACCGAATCTAGCCAATTTTTATATTTTGCTTCCCACTCCTGGCCATTTCCTGCTAATGGACTACCAGGTCCACCAGTACTTATATAGATATCAAAAGATAAATCAGGAATTTCATTTTTACTTCTTAAGTCGAATACCGTGTATTTAAACTCCATTTCCTGTTCAGGCAAACCATCACTTAACAACTGCTGAATACATCTCATCCCTTGATTTGGTGTATTATTATACATATCAATAATGGCGACAGAAATTATTCTTTTAGACATTGTATTTTGCTGAACTAAATTGGTTGATAGTGGTTGATTGGCAGAATTAATCGAATAAGATACTGATAATCATAAAAAAATGTTTTAAAAACTCTTTATTTAACGCGCTCAAGAACTTCACCACATTCTAACATCATATTTCCGAAATATGGATTTCTAATGTTTTTTTCCGCACTTAACCATTTAGCCCCATCATTTGAGTTTGCCATTGGACAAAATTGAACATATAACTCAGATGAATCAATTGAATATTTTTTAACCAAATGAATCATGAATTCAGAGATATTGATAAATTCTTTTCTCACCTTTCCTACATCACTATTTTTTTTCAATTCTGAAACTTTAAGCAAAAGTTTTTTTAAATCTTGATTGCTTAGAAAGGATTCATTTTTACTTGAGCTAGTCAAAATATTTTTCAACTCAATAACTGCATTAGTGGATTTTTCTTGATCTGTTTCTATCAATGCATTCTTGAGGTTTAAGTACTTATCGAGTACGTTTTTCAGTGCAATCTTTTCATTTTCTGAAATTGACTCCTCCATTTTTTTCATCTGCACTTGCTTTACAATGTGATTCATTTCATCATCTTTATGACTCATCATAGATGGAATTCCCGCAAGTTGTGCTGCACTATCTAATTTAAATACACCATTTACTACGACTTCCTCACTTTCTTTTAGCCCCTCAAAAATTTGCACTTCATATTCATTAGCTTCGCCAATTTTCACTTTCCTTAAAAGATAAATTGGACCATTCTCTGATTGCTCTTTCACATAAACATAAGATTGCTCGCCAGTCCACAAAACAGCCGTTCTATAAATTGTAATAGATTCTTTTAATGGGATTTCAATATGTGCTTCTGCTAACAAATCATTGCGATAAAACTCATTTTTATTTTCATCTGTTGCTCTAATTTCAACCGTTCTTGTTTTCTCGTTAACAATTGGGCTGATAAAATCAATTTTTAAGGATTTTTGCATTCCATTTGAGAAGTTCACCTTCATTGAATAATCATTCTTCACTAAATAACTATCACTTTCAGGAATTTCTGCACTTATCCAAAAGGTATTGGTCGGATTAATCTCAACTAAAACATCTCCTTTTTTCACTAAACTCTTAACGCGTTTATTTATCGATGTCACAATTCCTGAGCCTTGTGCATAAATTGAGAAATACTCTCTAGCTTGCTTTTCCTTCATCAAATTATTAATCACAGAATCTGGAAATTCAATCAATCTAAATCTCGTTTTGTACGCTTCAATCACATCATTATTTCTTTGCTTAACAGCTTCAATTAATTCAGAGTGTAATTGTAATAAATCGGCTGAGTAAATATCAGCAATCTTGTCCCCATTTTTAATTTTTTGACCTATGTAATTGGTTGGTAACAGTTCGATTCTCCCATCAAACTGAGCAGTTTCAGTTGATTTCTCACTATCGTTAAATCGAATTTTTGCAGGTGCATCAATTACCTTTGTTAGTACTTTTTTGCTCACTTTTTCAGTTTTAATTCCAGCTAATTTAATTGCTTCATCGGAAAGTGAAATTGATCTTTCGCTACTTGAGTCATGAGAATTAGAACTTGTTGCTTTTATTAAATTCATACCACAAATCGGACAAGTTCCTTCTTTGTCTAGCCTTACACTCGGGTGCATAGAACAAGTGAACCATTCTTCTTCGACTTGTTCACTTTTTTCATGATTATGATTTTCTTGAACGACTTTTTCGTCTGGAGAAAAAAGGAAATACCCAATTATTAAGCCCATAACAAGGGCAAGTGCGACTTTTATATATGATATCTTCATTATTGTTCTATTAATTAATTTCTGTTACTTGTAATGGGTTCAGCCAATTTAGCTCCATTTCAGTTTGCTTTGCCACCACTAAAGCATTTATGGCCATTATGGCGTAAGTCAAACGTTTATTTTCAGCCTGAATCCATCTTTCAATTCCTGGATTTCCATTTTTCAAGCGTTCTTTTTCAAGTAGAATGAGTTGATTTATTTTTTTTGGAAGAGTTGTTTGATACAATTCTAATTCATCTATTCTTAATTTTAAATCAATTTGAAGCTTTTTCCATTTCGATTTAAGCTCTTCTTTGATTTTAAACTCCTCAAATTCAGCTTCTTTTGTTGTCTCAACCGCTTCTTTAACTTTTCCTGAATATTGTTTTCTAAATGTTGGAATTCCAATAACTGCCATTACAGAAAACGCCGATTGCATTTGCATTTGAGGAATTGTAATTGTCATGGCTTCGTCAATCCACATATATTCAGCGCCAACACTCAAAATCGGCATTCCTTCTTTTTGAGCAGCGATCTTTTTTAATTTTCCTGCATTTTTTCTCGATTCAGCTGCATAAATCAAAGGATGATTTTCAAAAATACTTGAAACATCTGGTTGACTTGTTAATCGCAGTGTATCTGGAAAATTATACTCGAAATCAGAAAGTCCGAAAGCATTTAATTCTGAAAGACTGGACTTAAAAGACGATTCAAACTGCTTCTTTTTAATCAATAGTGTTTCTTTTTCAATTTCTAAATTAATTAATTGAGATTGATCAGAACTAGTTTCCAACTTTTTTTGAGCATCCATTTCCAAACGATCAATAAGTTTTATTTGAATAGTGATTAAGTCAATTTGTTGCTTAAATCCCCAAGTGGATAGCCATTTCTTTGCGAAAACAAACATTCTATCATTAATCAAATTTAAAGTCAGCCATTTCTTTTCGTTCACAATCTCTTCTTCTGCATCAATATTTTTTGAAATTGAACCAGGCCAAGGGAGTTTTTGCATTGCTTTAAAAGAAAGGGTTTGATTTAAAGCTTTTTGCATTGGTAAAGGTGTATAATTCAAACTCAACTCAGTATTTGGAATCTTGTTGGTAGCCAATACTTTTGCATCTTGTTTCGCAATGCTTTGTTTATAAAAGTCAACTGCTGAGTCATGTTTTAACACATATTCTAATGCCTTTTTTAATTCAGGATTAGCACTTTGTACAATACTTAAGTTTAAAACTTCAGGTACTTGAGCACTAACAAGTACATTACCACTAACCATTAAAAGCACACAAATTTGAATTGATTTCTTTGAGATAAATTTCATTTTTCATCCTTTTCTGTAAGTGATCTACTATTCCATGAGTAGTATAAAACTGGAATTAAAAACAGTGTAATTAAACAAATAATCATTCCGCCAAATGTTGGAATTGCCATTGGAACCATGATATCAGAACCTTTTCCACTTGAACTTAAAACCGGTAGCAAGGCTAAAATTGTAGTTGCAGATGTCATAAGAGCTGGCCTAACTCTTTTTTTCCCAGCTTCAATAACTAAAGCTTTCAAATCTGTTAGATTTTCAGGTTTTCCTTTTTCCATTTTTTGAGTCAAATACGTTGCAATTAATACACTATCATCAGAAGCAATTCCGAATAGTGCAATAAAACCTACCCAAACGGCGACACTTAAATTAACATGCCCCATTTGAAAAAGTGCTCGCATGGAAATATCAAGCAATTCAAAATTCATAAACCACGTTTGACCATAAAGCCAAAGCATTAAAAATCCACCTGACCAAGCAACAAATATGCTTGAAAAGATCATTAAAGAAGTTGATATGGTTTTAAATTGAACATACAGAATGAGAAAAATAACACCGAGAACAAGTGGGATTACTAACTGCAATCTTTTTTCCGCTCGAACCTGATTTTCATACGTTCCTGCAAATTCATAACTCATTCCTGCTGGTATTTTTAACAAATCCTTATCAATGTGTTGCTGAATAATTTCTTGCGCTTTATGGATTACATCTAATTCAGCCCAATCATTTTTTTTGCCGAAAACGATGTAGGTTGTTAAAAAGGTGTCCTCGCTTCGAATCATTTCAGGGCCAGTGTTATAAGAAATTTGAGCTAAATCTTCTAGTTTTACAAATGCTCCACTTTTTGTTTTAAAAAGCATTTGCTCAATTTTTTCTGGTTGATTCCGACTCGCTCTATTGTATCGAATTCGTATTGGATAACGCTCCCGACCTTCCAAAGACATACTGATTGAACTTCCTCCAACTGCTGTTTCTAAAAACTGCTGCATTTCTTCAATTGACAAACCATAACGAGCTAATCGATCCCGATTCCAATCAATTTCTAAATAAGGTTTTCCCAAACTTCTTTCAGCAAAAACTGTGGCTGATTCAATTCCTGGAACTGATTTCAGAATCTGCTCAAACTCTTTAGCTGTTTTCTCAATTACACTTAAATCGGTTCCTTTTAGTTTAATTCCCATTGCAGATCGCATTCCGGACTGTAACATCACAATTCGAGTTTCTATCGGTTGTAATTTGGGAGCTGAAGTTAATCCTGGCAATTGAACTTGTTTAACAATTTCATTCCAAATGTCATCTGGATTTTTGATATGATCTCTCCATTGACGTACATAAGTTCCATACGGATCTTCGATATAGTTTCCACTTGAATCAAACTTAACTTTTAGTTTTCTACCTGCATCGTCAGAAATATATTCGGCCTTGTAATTGATTACCGTTTCAAACATAGAAATTGGAGCGGGATCAAGCGAAGTTTCAGCTCTACCTGCTTTTCCTACAACTGAAATCACTTCAGGAATGTTTGAAATAATTACATCAGATAGGCTCAAATATTCTTTTGACAATTCAACACCTGAATGCGGTAAAACTGTGGGCATGAATAAAAATGATCCTTCATCTAGATTGGGCATAAACTCTTTGCCTAAGCCAGAAAGGTTTGAATCAAGCCATTTTGTAACAAATGATTTTTCATTTTGCGTACTTGTAGAATACTCTTTAGATGTTGAGAAAGGGAAAATGACTGATCTCCATCCAAACCAAATAAGCAATGCAAAGACAATTAAACTGAATGGAATACTTAAAAATATCATTCTATGATTAAGTGCCCAATTAAGAAAAGATTCATAATAATGAATGATCAGAGCAAATAACCCTAAAACTAGACTTATGATAATAAATACAAAAAAAGCATTAAGTAAAATTGAATTTTCAGTTCCTAATGGCAACCACTTCTCAGCAAGAAAAAAGGAAACTAGTAAAGCAATTAAACCATTTTTGAAGCGAACTAATAATGTCTTATATTCTACTAAATAAAAATAGGAAACTAAAGATGTTCCAGCCGTTAGAATAAGTAAAATTCCTAACCATATTGAATACTTAAAAGAAATCACAAAACCGAACACAATTAATAGAATATTCCAAACGGCTTTAAATAATTTATTAGTGATTTTTATTCCTAATAACCAACGAGCAAAAACTGGAAGAATTAATAAAGCTGCTAAAATGGAAGATATCAAAGCGAAAGTTTTCGTGTAAGCTAGCGGTTTAAATAATTTACCTTCCGCTCCTATCATTGTATATACGGGCAAAAAACTAACAATCGTTGTCGAAACAGCTGTTATTATTGCTGAACTGACTTCTTTAACAGCATCTAAAACTATGGAATTAATTGATTTTTCAGGATGCTCATCCATTGAAGAAATAATATTTTCAGTAAGAATTATCCCCATATCAACCATAGTACCAACGGCAATGGCAATTCCTGACAATGCCACAATATTCGCATCAACATTTGCATATTTCATTGCTATAAATACGCTAAGAACTGAAATCGGTAGCATACTACTCACTAATAGTGAAGCTCTAAATTCCATTAATAGCAATAAAACGACAACAATTGTAACTAAGACTTGCAGAATCAAAGCATCTTCAAGAGTTGCTAAAGTTTCTTTAATCAAACCTGTTCTGTCATAAAATGGAACAACCGCAAGTTTTGAAATGCTTCCATCTGCTAAAATTTTTTCAGGCATTCCAACCTTAAGCTCTTCAAGTTTGACTTTCACCTTTTGTATTACTTCCATTGGATTTGCACCATATCTTGCTATTACAACTCCCCCGACAGCCTCCACACCATTTTTATCTAAAAATCCTTTTTGTTGAGCCGGACCAATTTGTACATTCGCCACATCTTTTAATAAGACAGGAATTTGATTAATAGATTTTAGTGGAATTTTTTCAATATCCTGAATGGATTTTATGTAACCGAGTCCTCGAACGAAGTATTCCACTTTGTTAATTTCGATAGTTCTTGCTCCTGCATCTCTATTTGAATTCTTAACTGCCGTTGCGATTTCCATGATAGAAATATCATATTGCTGCAATGCTAGTGGATTAATTTCTATTTGATACTCTTTAACATATCCACCAACAGAAGCAACTTCCGAAACTCCATCAACCGAACTTAAAGCGTATTTTAAAGTAAAATCCTGATAGCTTCTTAATTCTTGAACATCCCAATTTCCTAAAGGTAAATCTGTTTTAGAATCCCTGCCTTCAAGCGTATACCAAAATACTTGGCCCATTCCTGTTGCATCAGGACCTAAGCTTGGCGTAACACCTGTTGGTAATGTTCCTAATGGAATTGAGTTTAACTTTTCGAGAATTCTACTTCTACTCCAATAGAAATCTACTCCTTCCTCAAAAATTACAAATATCGATGAAAAACCTGGCATCGATGTGGAACGAACAGTTTTAACTCCTGCAACTCCAAGTAGTTGAGAAGACAATGGAAACGTAATTTGATTCTCAATATCTTGAGGAGAACGACCAGCCCATTTAACTTCAACAATTTGTTGATTTTCACCTAAATCGGGAATGGCATCAACACGAACAGGATCTTTGGGCAACCAATCCGAAGACCAATTAAATGGTGAAACTGTTAATCCCCATATAACTACGATTAGCATTAGAAGCAGGGAGGCTAATTTGTTGGTATAAAAAAACGTTATTAAACGATTCATTTTATTTGATTTAAAAAGTCAATTTGAATCTTATTGAGGTGGGAAACCAGATTTGATATTCTATAAGACATCCTTTGCAAAAACAGATGCTTACGATTTTTATCATTCATAACTCTACAAATTCTTCAAGCATAAATAAAGCTTGGTTTTATTGAATTTTTTAGAGGTTTGAAATGATGATCACTACTCGATATGTGTTCGCGAAATAATTGCTATATCAAATGGCTTGTTTAAAGTAGAAACGCGTTGATGACATTCAGTTTTCATAAAAACTGTTTAAAATTCAACGATAAATGTTCTACTTCATTCTATGATTATGAAATAATCTTTCCAATTCAGAACATGAATACATGAGAGTGAACACTTTTACTTTTCCCATTTAGTAAAAGCTTTAATTTGTAACCGCTAATTTCGTAATGAAAGAACTTTGATAAAGATGGGAATCGTTTCGCTAAATAGTACTAATCGATTTACTGAAAATTGAGGTTTAAATTGACTTGAACTAAAGTTTGAGCTAATAAACGTTGGCAAAACAGAGAGGAAAACTTGTTGCTGCTCAGATAATACAGGTAAAGCAGCTGATTTAGGAAGGTTCGCTGTAAGTTCGCAACTACAAACAACCGAACAAGAAGAATCTTCTGAATTCGATTCATCACTTGGCGAATTCGACATAGAACAACACGACATTTCGCCCGATGTAGACATAGAACAATGCGATTCAGAATCTTTTGTTGCACTCATAGATTCCATTTTGCACACAGAAAAAGTACCCATCATTAAATTGACGGACATAACTAAAATTGTTATTGTGATACTTATTTTCTTCATGTGCATCATTAAATCTAAGAAAAAATACTAGAATTAGCTAAAGTTGTATCAAATAGTACTGCTAATTTGAGATGAATGATGAAACTAATATTCTATTTGAATATTGTTTTGGATGCTTCATTTTTTACTAAACTCATTAGAATCAACGAATTTTGATTTCATTCTTTAATCAAACAAAACAAATCATAATCCGCCTTTAATTCCGAAGTGGATTTTTGCGTTATCAAATGAATCTTGAGGAGATTTAGCGTAGGTAAAAGACAATAAACCAAGTCTTGTTCTATAAGCTAGACCAAAACCGAAAGACTGCAGCTTTTCACTAAATGAGTTTAATTTTCCCACATCATTTATTAATTCGGGGATTTCATAAGCTCCAATTGAATAAAATCCAAATAGATAACTCGTCCGATCTAGCAGAAACCGATACTCAATATCAGTCCAAGCTGATTTTGAAGATGCAAACTGCTCCTCTCCATAGCCTCTTAAACTTGAAGCGCCACCAAATCGAAATAAATCTGAGTCTTGAAAAAAATCTGATAGCAAATAGTTCCCCTGAATTTTTGTTGAAAGCACATTTCGTTTAATTGGAGAATATAGCCATTCAAGTTCTAAGCTAAATCGTTGTTTATTCTCTTTTTCTGGAAAAACAGTTCCCTCGACTAAATCATTATTTTGCTTAATTCCTAGCTCAGAACTTAATAGTAGTCTTACTCCTTTTGTTGGAATAAATAAATCATCGGTCGTGTCGAGCAAATAGGAAAATCCATAAAAATAGGCCGTTCCATCCGTGTTATATTGGGTCGCATTTAAACCTGCACCAATTACGTCTCGTTTTACAAAAATCTCCATAGAAGAAAACGTATTGAGCTCGTAGCCGGTTTTAACAATCCAATTCTGAGACTGAAATGTACTATCGCGTTGAAACAAATTAAATTCTAAGCCTGCACTGAAATTTGAGTTCGCAATAAAGTGTTGACTTGCAGCAATTTGTAAACGAGTTCTAAACGATTGCATTCGATTAAAACGAACGGATAAAATTTGCCCTTCGCGAATCATATTTATTAAATCAAAATCAATAGAACCGACAAATTGACCATCACCTTCATTAGTTGGAATATACCCTGCAATTAAATCAAATCGATTTGGATTTTGTTCTTGTAACCTAAAAACGGCATTGATTAATGAATCATTTTTAAACAATTCAATCTGCGAAACAGATGAAAATAATGAAGATCTTATTAGGCGAAAGCGTAAACGTTCAGAATCTGAAATAAAATTTTGACTAAATGTTGAGTTCGAATAACCAGCAACTTTTTTTAAATAGTCATTCGAATATCGCTTCGAACCAATAAAATCAAGAGCAGGTTTTACTTGTTTTTCATAACTATCGACACTTAAATAAATATCAACTTTTTTGGTTTCGGTATCAATTTGAATGGAATCTTGATTTACAATTGCTATAAATCTCATTTCCTTCATAAGATTATCACTAACACTCAGAATTAATTCAGAAATAGTATTCTTACTACAAACTAACCCTTTGAAACTAGAATACAATCGATCAAGTTCAAGAGAATCTGGGCTTATTTGAACAGAATTTATACTAAAGACTTCCCCTTTTTCAATAAATACTGAATCGCTAGATTGAACGACTTTGGCTTCGAAATAACCAAGTTCAATCAATCTTGAAACTTCTAGTTCGCGGTTTATCAATTCATCAAACTTTGTTTGCCCATTTGCCTGAGAAAACAAGACGAAGTAAATAAACAAAAAGAAAAAAGTGCATTTCATTTCATGAAGAATAAAGAAACTATTAGATATTTATTGTGGTTTGAGAATCGAATTACTTCAAATGTCAAAATTGAGATAAAAAAAAAGCCACCTAAAATGGTGGCTTAAAAAAGACTTTTTGAAATCTATTTATTTGCTTAAAATTTGTTTAACAAAATTTGGCAAAGCAAATGCACCTGTATGCATATCCTCATTGTAATATTTAAGACTGTCACCAAAATTTGCCAAACCAGTTTTAACACGAGCTAAAACTTCTTCAGAATGTGGATCAATTCCTTTTGAAGCAAAGGTCAAGCACCAAAATCCAGTTGGATACAATGGAATAAAAGCAGTATAAAGCTTTGCTACTGAAAACGTTTCGCTTGTTGCTTTTACAATTGAACGAATACTGTCATGGTATTTTTCAACAAAAGGTGATTCTGACTGCGCAGTTAATACACCATTATCAGATAGTGCATTGTGACAATCAACATAAAATTGTTTTTTGAATAAACCTTCTGCCGGCCCTACAGGATCTGAACCATCAATAATGATAACATCATAAGGATTCGTTACATTTTTCATGAAAGCAATTCCGTCTTCATATAAAACATGAAGCTTCGGATTGTCAAAATCGCCCACATGAGGCATAAATAATTTAGAAGCACGAACAACCGCTTCATCTATTTCTACCATGTCTACATGCTCAACAGATGCATGCTTGAGTACTTCACGAGCTGTTCCACCATCTCCTCCACCAATAATTAACACACGTTTTGGATTTGGGTGAGCAAAAAGAGCAGGATGTGATATCATTTCGTGATAAACAAACTCATCTTTTTCAGACAACATGGCCATGCCATCTATAGTCATAAAATTACCCCAAGTATCTGTTTCAAAAACTTCAACAGATTGATAAGGAGTTTGCTCTGAAAACAAAACGCGTTTAATACCAATGGTTAAACCACTCTGTTCGTTATAAAATTCGTTGTATTGAAAGCCCATTTCTTTGCTTTTAAATTAATTAGCGTGATTTAAAATCACAATCTTATGAAATAAAAAAACACCCTGTTTAGCAGGGTGTTTTAAAACCATATTCGGTTAAACGCTTAAAGTCACTTTTTCTACTAAATCTTAAAAGTAACCATTTAGTACACCAGGTAAGGTTTATCAGCGATAAAAACCTGCTTAGGTGTTACAGATTGAATAATCTGTACGAAATTTATTTATAAAAACTTATAGCTGCAGAGTCTTTTGGTTTGAACAATAACTCTTCGCCGGGTCCAACTTTAAATAAACCTCTTTTAAGCTCCATACTAGATACTTTCTGAGAGTTAAAGTGCTCTTTTAAGTATTCTTGAATGACCCAAGGATCAATAGTTTCACCACAAGTGAAAATATCCACTGCGGCATAACCATATTCCGGCCAAGTGTGAATTGCAACGTGTGACTCAGCAATAACAACCGTTCCACTAACTCCATGCGGACTGAACTTGTGGAAGTTATGAGATATGATGGTTGCTTTCGCTTCTTTTGTTCCATCTAGGAGGACACGCTCAACGTGATCAACATCGTCAATCGCCTTAGCGTCACAATCGTAAAATTCGACCAGAATTTGTCTTCCAAGTGCTTTCATTTATTTATAAACCTTACCTGTCTTAATTATTTGGTTACTTCTGCGTACT
>Ga0100402_1001644_pt1 | contig 25768 bp, 21 predicted proteins | sample CryGeyme20150102_FD_80419 | JGI IMG/M metagenome (GOLD analysis project Ga0100402, IMG submission 80419) | Groundwater microbial communities from Crystal Geyser aquifers in Utah, USA - Crystal Geyser metaG 2015-0102 | ecosystem: Environmental > Aquatic > Deep subsurface > Groundwater | place...
CGAAAGTTTACCAATGATCTTGTGAATCGGATATTTTTTAATTCTGATTAAATAACCCTGAGCAATGAGCATAACACACCATAAGGTCATGATAATTCCATGAAAATGAGTCTCAGCATCCATTGCCACAAAAAGTCGACCAAAATATCTTGGCCAAAAGGCAAAAAGTGCAATCAAGGAAAAAACAACAAAATAGATGACGCTATTTTTGTAGATAAACTTATTCAGATTCATGTTAATGGCTTTTTTTTATTAGTTCCATCAGCTCGGTGTGAACTTTAAATGTTTTTTTAAAATCATCCAAATTATTAGCTGTGTTTTGCAAAACAATTAGATTCATTTTTGATTGAGGATAATAATAGGAAGCAGAGACAAAACCCGGTGCATAACCTAAAGCCCCAATTTGTACGTTTTCTTCTCCTTTTTGAATAATGCCTAATCCAAATTCCTCTAAATTGAAAAAAAACTTATCCTTACAAGTCTATTTGACTTGTAGAAAATCGGAAATTGTTACAATTCTTGTTTCTTCAAAACTGATCAATTCTAATAAGTCTTTGTCACCTGTCAACAAATAATCTGCATTTCCATCAACTGATAATGAAAGTAAAAAATTATCCTTTGCGTCTCTGCAAACTTCAACTACTGTTTCGACTTCTACAAACTCTGCAAATTCATCAATAGTTTCAAGTAAATCTTCAATATCTGCTGCTGAAAAGAAACGCCTGAACTTTGGCCGTTTTGCAACCTCTAAAAATTCGTTAAGTAATTCTTTACTAAAAATTAAAATCCCCGACCCCGAAAATATGATTTCATCTAATTTGGTAAAATCCTTTGTAATTAAAAAGCTAATCCAAAGGTTGGTGTCAATAATAATCCTACTGACTTTTTTTTGCATATCGTTTACTTCTTACCAATTCAACTTCATTGGTAATTTCGTCCATCGTTGGTACTGATTTAGCATTTGATCTTAATTTTCCCAAAACGTCTCTAAAACCATTTTTTGATATGTCTTGAATGGCTATGAGGTTCAAGTCCGCTAAATCCTTTAAAAGCTTTGTAGCTTTAGGGTTTAATATTTCAATTCGCATCGTGTCCATAGTTTTAATTTAATGAAAAGAAATGAGTTTTTGATTTTGTGTTACTATTAATTTTTCTTGACATATTTCGATTTTGACTATCTATACCTAGGATCAATAGTTAAATACTCTCTTGAAAACATATTCTCCTTAACCGGCTTTAAAACCTTCTCTTTTCTCGGCGGATATTTTTCCAACATTTTCTTAGGTCGACTTGGTCGTTTTTCGAATCCGCCCCCACAATTTGGACATACATTTTGTAAGATATTTTCTACGCAATCACTACAAAAAGTACATTCAAAAGTACAAATCATTGCCTCATTACTATCATTTGGAAGCGGTTTATCGCAATGTTCACAATTTAGTCTAATCTCTAACATATTGGTTTACACTTTTAAAAAATAACGTTCTTTTGTTTTTGAAATCCCACCGATTCTATCATAAAATTTAATAGCTCTAGTATTAAAATCTGGCGTTTGCCACTGAATTAAGTTACAATTCAATTTTTCTGCTTCTTCTTTGATAACATTCATCATTTTCTCGCCAATCCCATAACCTCTTGATTCTTCAGTTAGAAAAAGACAATCCATATAGATATAAAAATTCGCGTCCCATGTTGAAAACTGTTTCATATAACTTGAATACCCAATTATGGAATTCTCCCATTCTGCAACTAGGCAAAATACAGTCGGATTTTCAGAAAAAAGGTATTTACTTAAGTTCTGCTCTTTCTCTTCAGAATTATATTCCGCTTTTTCATATTCAGCATGGAGAGCACATAAACGAATAATATCTTTTAGATCTGTTTGCCTAGCTAATCTAATAATTGGCTCTTTTTTATTCATAATTCTATGTTGATTACATCGTTGAGATAGGTTTCATAATCTGAATCTGGAAATTTCTTTAGAATGTGATTTGTCCAAGAAATTCGTTCATGATTTATAATTTCTAATTCCCAAATACAGGGTCCAAGACCATCTCCCGATATTTTTGAAAACTCAGTTGGACTATCATGTTCAGTAATAAAAATATTCGTGTTTAACATATTTGTCCCAACCCACCAATTCATCAGAGAAAAAATACCTTCTGTTCCTGAATGAAGAATCAAAAACGCGATTTTATCATTTGATGCATCAAAACTATTCTTCATTTTTAGCCATTCAGGTAATTTACTAAGCACATTTTGATAAAAAACAGGATGATCAAATTCTCCAACTTTGGCAATTGTATAGACTTTAATTTTCCAATCATTACATTCAACAATTTCTTTAAACTGAATTTTTCTTGTTTTATACATTCGTTCTTTTTGATTTATTAGTGTGAATTCGAATCAATTCGAGTTCATTCAATTTTCTCATAGAAATACGATACTTTTTTTTCAACATCATCATAAGTAACAATTTCTTTTTCTTTGTGAAACTCAAAGTAACTCAACAAGCCAAAATCGCCGGAGCACATTGCTGTGTGCGCTAATAAAATTGCAATAATCAATAAAGTTGTATCGTGATGTAGCATCATTGCCAAGAAAATCAAAATGACAGAAATAGTCAAAAATGGAGCAAGTGCAACTATAATAAATTCTTTTCTATTTGCTACAAATCTATCCGCAAGTGCCATGAAATAAAATTTCTTGAGGTTCATATCATAAGATGTATGAGTCGCACCCTGACTTTTATAAGCAAGCACATGAATATATTCGTGCAATGGAAGTAATAAAAAAGCTAAAAGAAAACCGATACTGACCTGACCAAAACGTTCAACAATATTAAAATCAGGTTCTTTAAATCCAGTGATGAACAAATATCCGACAAAAACGATTAGAAGCATATTCGCCGCAAAATAGATAGATGAAATCGCTGTTCTTTTTTTCATATACAGCTGAATAAACGGGACTAATTCCTGATGATCTAATTCATCATGCAATTGATATCCGTTTTCACTCAATTCATTTGGATTTAGCTTCATTTTTCTAATTTTTTGGTTTGAAATCAAAATTCGTCATAAGAATATTACATTTTTCCTTATAACAAATTTAGTTTTGAAAAGGTTAATTACGCGAATTCGGACGTTTGTTTTGAAACAAGGTTTCAGTTTAAAATGCAATTTACCTTTGTTCACAATAAGAATAGTTTAAAAAAAAATTAGCTTCTAAAAAGAAAAACAAAGGAAAATGTCATTCAATTAATACTCTCAAAGCGCCGAATTGCAAATAGCGATACTTATTTAAATTACTTATCTAGAATTTAATCCAATTTTATGGATTACAAAATTCGCAATACATTGCGTTTTCTCGGGATTTTTCAGGATTTGGCTCTTCAAATGAATACCCACATTTTTTGCAACCTTTTATAAATGATTTTATTGATTGAGTAGGAGCTCCGCACCAATCACAAGGTAATCCAGAAATTACATCAACAACGCCAAACCCTGGCGCTTGGCATTTTTCACATACTGATAAAGCTCTTTCTATCATTTTTTCGGTGGCTTCGACGATGACTTTCATTCGGCTTGGATTGTACAAAGCTCGCATATCAGTTTCTGCAAAAACTTGTCCGTATTTTTTTACCATGAATTCAAATTCGGCTTTTAAATCATCCCAAGTTTGTATTCCCTTTATTATTCGTTTTGTAGAATCTTTTGTATTTCTGATAATGAGAGCATGTGTTGGGAAAAAGACTTTTTCTGCAAATATTTTTAATTCATCCCAATTAGTACAGGCTTTTCCATCGAAATTGGTTTCTGTACTTTTGGTTTTCCCAATTATTTCTAGCTTATTCTTTTTGTCTATTAAAACGACAATTTCTTCATTTCCTGGAATGAAAACTAGTTGAGGATGTCTTCCAAAAGAGCCTTCACTTGCAATAGCCAAATCACAATTCGTTAGTTTCATCGCTTTTTCACATTTTTTCCGAGCGATTGAAATCGGATCTTTTTTGCGTTTTATTTCACCTGAAAACGTTCCGAATTTATCTGTGTCAAAGTTTAAAGGCACACAAGGCAGCACTCCGAGTTTGGAGGCTGCCAATGGAGCAATTACTTTTTCTTTTTCGTGCTTTGTTGCTATGACTAATTTTCGTCCGAAAAATGGATTCATTTGTTGGTTGATTAGCTAAGTCTTTATGAGTTAATTTGTTGGTTTTTGGATTTGATTGATAGAATTTTGAATCTTACATTAGTTTTTAACTGAAATCGTGTAATCAAAAATCTATTATTATTGTAATTATTGGGAGTTCTTCACTCATAATTTTACTCGTTCTTCTTGAAATCCCCCCTGCCCCCTTTAAATTTCTTCCAGCTTTTTTTGCATCTAATTTTCGGGCGAAAGGGGGAGTTTTCGTTCTGAGATTTGGCATTTATAAATCATAGCGCTGAATCCAATTTATCATTGCTCATTGCTCATTTCATCATTTCCCTGAAATCCCCTTTAAATTTCTTGCTGTCTTTTTTGCATTTTAGTTTTGGGCGAAAAGGGGGAGTTTATTTCTTCGAATTTAAGTCAAATCCAGCTTAAACAATTGTTAATTTTCAATTTTCACTTGTTAATTGTTCTTACGCTGCTTGTTTTTCTTCAATTACTTCCCATTTCATATTTCCATTATAACGATGTGATACTTTTCCACTTTCGTTCATGGCTAAAAGATGAATCCAGCCATTATCGCACAAATCTCTAACCATTTTATGCTTTTCAAGAATGGCATTCATGGCTTCAATCGGCGCTTCGATAATCACATTCAATTTTAGTGGCTCATGTTGATATTTTTCTCCATCATGAACAGCTTGAAAAGGTAAGCCAACTCGTAAATCTCCAGAAAACCCTTCTAAAACTCCAACGCCTGAAGTCACATTATGAAGTGTTTTATTTCCTGAACCAAAATGTTTGTTATCAACTGTTGAACCGTAATATTGAAGATTAATCCAGCTTGTTACAACCATTGGCGCAGTCATAATCAACTCTAAAACGGGGAATCCTTCGTCTTTTTTCCAGTCATAAGAATGTAGAAATGAACTTCCGCCAAAATCGAGGCCTTTTGTTCTTTCTCTTGGCGCAACTACAAATGCTGAACAACCTGCCAAACCCCATTCAGGACGAATTTGTGACCAGTCTTTACTTCTGAAAAGTATCGATTTATCACTGTCTTTTGTGTCGCTTTCTAATTTTAAATAACGTTCTGATCTTGCAGAGCGTCCTGCATTTGCGAGTGATTGTTTTAAACTTGTTAAGTCAGTTTCCATAAATGTAGGAACTTCATATTCATTAAAAATAGTAAGTTCGTCTGTTGTCGTATCATGTAAACAAGCCAAGAAAACGGTGTTTTCTGGAATATGAATGCCTTCTTTTTCTAACCCATTTCTTACTTCAAGGTTGTTCAAAACAGCTGCTGCAACTCGAGCATTTGCTTCGCCCGAATGTCCGCCACAAGCGCCACAATCATAACCGGTTGCATGTGGATTATTTACAGTTGATGCTCCGTGGCCAACTATTAGCACAAATTTGGCGAAATTATCAGCTAAGGACATCGCTTTTAAAGCGTTTTTTGCCATTTGAATTTGTTGTGGAATTAGAATGCCTACCGTTTCATTGTTTATCGTTTGCGCAACTAAACTAACGGTTTTCTTTTTTGAAAAATTCTTTGACAAACCAGCATCATTAGGATGCGGAACCGGACGAGTTATTCCAAATGAATCTGTAAAGAGTTTTGGCAAATACGAAAGTCCCATCAGGCTTACAAAACTGAAACAAGTAACAGCACCGGATTTAAACGTCTTCCAAAGTTGTTCCACTTGGTGATTTAACACGCGTTTGTTTACCGCTTTTTCGTTTTCATGTTCATTAAGCGTTTGTTCCATAATGGTTGGACCTGTTTTCAATAAAACAGGACAATTTGCTTCACCATGATTATGGCCAATTGGAACATAGTTTATTGGGAAAGCAAAGAAACCTGCAAATCCAAGTGTTTCAATTTCAGAGTCAACCAATTCTAGATTTCTGCGATACACTTCTGAGCGCACATCAATACAGAAAATAGCTTGAGCTTTCGCTTGTTTTGATGTCTTTTTGATCGGATTTTGAGTTTGAAACTTGCTAATAATTCTGCCTTGAGCCGCAAAATCGAAGGCTTCTTGTAGAATTAATTTCTGTACTAATTGCTTATTGATGTCTTTTTGAACATCAATCATAGAGAGTATGATTTTTGCTTCTCTCCATTTTTTATTCACTTCTGAGTTTTCTAAGCTTTCTAATAATGCAGCTTCCCAACAAGTTAAAACCGCTAGAAATTCAATTTGTTTACCATCTTTTCCGCCGTATAATTCGCTATCCCAATCTAAGCGAGCAGCATAAGCTGCCCAACCACCAAGACGAAGTAAAATTCTGTGAAGATATAATGACAAGCCTTCTTCAGCTATCCCTAATTTTCCTAAAGCTATTTGAGTTGCTCCTAAAGGATTATCAGGCAATATGTTAATTAATTTTCTAAAATTGGCTAATCCCGATAATTCTGGAGTTCTATCTATTTCTGCTTCGCGTTTCCATGAAATAAACAAGTCATCATTTTTATTTGCTGCTGACCAAACTGCTTGTCCATTATCAAAATAAGAAGCCGCCCAATCTGAAACTCTTGCTGTCATAAAACGCGCCCAATCTTTTTGAGTAACTTGTTTAGCGACATCCGCAACAGTAGCAACCGCTTGCGTTTCTTCTGCATTTGTTGGATTTTTTCCGAGCGATTCGATGAACTTATTTACATTTTCTGAGCTATTTCTCTTTTTCAAAACCGCTGCGATATCTTCTCTTTTAAGTTCACCGTCTTGCAATTTTTGAAGATAAAATGAAATAGGAAGTGTCATTTGAATCCCGCCAGCAGCGGCTAAATCTTGAGCTACATAATCAAATTTTTGATCCGTAAAACCCAAGTAAGGATTAACTGCCACAAAATTCTCTAAAGGCCAAACCGGAGCAATTTTTTTACTTGTTTTTCTTAAAATGTCTAGCAATTTTTCTTGTTTGGGGCTCAAATTATCGAAGTTCATTTGGTTTGCGTTTTTACTCTTATTCATAGTTCACTCTTTTAAATCTAATTTCTTGGTGTATTTTTGACTCTAATTAAGCGAGTTGTTTTTCAAGAGGATTCACATCAACCCAATCTTGTTTTTTCTCGTAATCTGCGCTTTCAATTTCGATAGCTTTGTTTTCTGATTCATGCGAATACAATGCTCGAACGGTTCTGTCAAAAACGGTGTTTACATATAAACCATTTCTCAAGTGTATAGCCATTGCACGATAAAATGGGGAATCTGCCATTTTTGGAGCAATTATTTGAATAAAAACTACAGTTGCAAATGCGACTAGTAAAACACTCATCACTATAATTTCAGTAAAGTTTGGCCTAACTAATTCTGGAACTTGAGTGGATATAAGAAAGTGCATTCCTGATTCCAAACTAAAAAACGCGGCTATTACAATAACTGGCAACAGTACCGAGCGAAGCATTAATTTTACGCTTCCATTTGAATCAAGTGCGGAGGTGAATAAGCGTGATAGTCCCATTGTTATAACTGCGCCAATTGCTAGAAGAGAAAGTTCTTTTTCAGGGTCAATTCCCCACGCAAAAGCAAATGCCGTGTACAATCCTAAAGCCATCAAAATTCCAAGCGCAATTCTAAATGGACTTCCAACTCGTTGTGCAGAATTCACTTTTGAAGCGCGAATCATATCAATTACACTTCCTGAAGATAAAAACGAATGCGCTTTGTAGAAGCTGTGAGCAACTAAGTGAAGCATTGCTGCCGAATAAACTCCTAATCCACTCACAAGTAAACTGAAGCCCATGTGAGCGATACTTGAATAAGCCAAAGCAGTTTTCACAGAAGTTTGACTTAGAAAAACAACCGAAGCGAATAAAGCAGTAAATCCACCAACTGCGATTAACAAAATCGGAGCAATGTGACTCGCTTCCATAATTCCTGCCATTCTAATAATTAAAAACGGCCCTGCATTTAACAAACCTGCATGAAGTAACGCTGAAACCGGTGTTGGCGTTTCCATCACTTCTAAAATCCAGCCGTGTGTTGGAAATTGTGCCGATTTTAACATGGCTGAAGTCGCTAATAAAACAGCTACTATTTCTATTCCTCTAATTGACAAACCCGCTGAAAGACTACTTTTAATGGATTCAAAAATCACTTCTAAATTTCCTGTACCAAACTGATTGTATAGAATTACAAAAGCTGCTAAAAGACTTACATCTCCAATTCTGGCAAGAATAAACTTTTTGCGTGCTGCAACAATAGCACCGGGTCTTTCATGATAAAACACAAGTAATTTGTGCAAAGACATACTTGTGAAAACCCAAGAAAGGAAAAGTAAACCAAGATTTCCTGATAAAACTAAAAGCTGAACAGAAGCAATCGTTGCTGCCAATCTTCCAATAAAAACACCTTGTCGTTTATCGCCATCCAAATAATTCTGGCTAAATCGCACAACAATAAAACTTAGCAAGGCAATCATCCCGAACATGATTACACTTAAAGCATCAAGGCGAATACTGAATCCTACTTGGTTAATACCCCAAAGTGATGTTTCAAGTAAACCGTTTTCGATCACAAAAAAACCGCTAACTGCGGCCGTTGTAATACTTATTAAACTTGAATAAATAGCCAATCGTTTTACCAATAATGGTCGAATACCAGGTTGAAACCGGGCAACTAAAGCAGTTGCGACAAAAACAAGTGGTGATAATAAAGCTATTGCGGCTAGAAGGTTTTGATTCATCATTGTTGTTTTTTCTTCTTTTTATTTCTGATTTTTAATTCTCTTTTATTCCTTTTCCAAGCTTAAACTTGAAATTTTGGACTCATTTTTTAATGCTAATCCCTTAATAAATCGTTATTCCAGCTTATTAGGGTTTCTTGAGTAATTTTTCTTCTTAATTCAGTGGCTTGAACAATCCTTTGCTCTTTCTTGAAAAACTCACTTCTTTGTGTACTCATATTTTTAACGGACCTACATTCTCATTTTTTTAGTCTCGACTAGGCATAAACCAATCTTTTTTGATAACAGAACAAGTTTAACCAAACGAATTCATAAATTTTTATTTATCTTTATTATGAAACACATAAACTATTATTATGAATTATACCATCCATCAATTACAAATCTTCCTCAAAGTCATTCAAACCGAAAGCATAACTAAAGCTGCAGAGGAACTTTTTATGACTCAACCTGCCGTTTCTATTCAATTAAAAAATCTTCAAGACCAGTTTGAAATTCCACTTACGGAAGTGATTGGAAGACAATTGTATATCACTGATTTTGGCAAGGAAATTGGAATTATTGCAGAACGAGTTATTCAGGAACTAAATAACATTAATTATAAAACTCAGGCTTATCAGGGAATTCTTACTGGGAAATTGAGCATTTCTTCGGCATCTACAGGTAAATATGTGATTCCCTATTTTTTATCTGGATTCTTAGAGAAGAATACGGGTGTAGATTTGGTTCTTGATGTAACCAATAAAAGCAAAGTGATTCAAAGTCTGAAAAATAATGAAATAGATTTCGCTTTGGTTTCAGTCGTCCCTGAAAAAATGAATATTGAAGAAGAGATTTTAATTGAAAACAAATTATTTCTTGTTGGGAATCAGGTTTCAAGAGTTGAAAATAAGCCATTGATTTACAGAGAAGAGGGTTCTGCAACTCGTTCAGCTATGGAAGCCTATTTTGATACTCAAAAAAGTAAAGAGAGAAAACGCATGGAATTGACTTCTAATGAAGCGGTTAAACAAGCGGTAATTGCTGGTTTAGGTTATTCTATTATGCCTTTACTTGGTTTACAAAATGAGTTGCTAAACAAGCAACTTTACATTTTAAAAGCAGATGGACTTCCTTTAAAAACGGATTGGCGATTAATTTGGCTGAAAGGCAAAAAGCTATCACCAGTTAGTCAGGCTTTTCTTGATTTTATTCGTTCAGAAAAGGAACGGATTTTACAAGAGCATTTTGAGTGGTATTTGAAATCTTGACAACCTGAGTTCGGGTTCAAAAATGAGGTAAAATTTGTATTCAAATCTCCTGATAAACCTAGAAAAACACCTTTATCATGTTTTTAAAATTATCCCTAAAACCGAACTTAAACTCGACTTGTTTACCACTGAATGGTTTCATCAATAAATTGAATTAAACTTTTTGCCATTTCTTCCTGTTCCCTAATTGAGGGATGACCTCGAGTTCCTTTAAATGGAAAAAAATGAGTATAGATTTTCTGATCGTTTAGATTTTCAACTGCTTTTTCGATGTAATTAGGCCATTTTGAATCCTCTTTTGTCGCATCCATGTTTCCAAGTGCACAGATTATTGTTGCATTAGGATAATGATTTCGTAACCCAGCAATAAATTGCTGATACGCATCAATTAAAAACGCTTCATCTGGAATATTCTCGCCGATAAACTGTTTGTATTCAGGTCTATCTTTTTGATTCACAAGCCAAGAGTCATTTTGAAATAAATTAACCACGACAACATCTGGGTTAAATAATGAAAAATCCCACTTACTTTTTGAATCATTTGGGATTAATCGATCATAAATTTGCGGCATGATTAATGGAAACCAACTAATTGTGATTCCAATGCCACTTTTGCAATTACATTGATATTCTGCATCAAAATGTCTTGCAGTTATCGCGGCATAACTTAAATAGTTATTTGTATAGGTGCTATCGGGTGAATCTTTTCCAGTGGTGTCTTCAACGGCGTATCCTGCAGTTATGGAATTTCCATAAAATTCAATTTTTCTCTTTTTGGGGGATGATTTTGGCACTATTTGCGATGCTTTTTCCAGTTTAAAACCATAAAACCGAGTTTTTCCTCTATCCCATTCTGTTCGTTTAAAAATCTCAATAGAGTGTTTTCCTTTTGATAAATTGGAAGCTAATTGATAATAGTTCTTACTTTTATTTGGTCGAATTAGAACTAAACTATCTTTATCAATAATCACATTGTAATAATTATCTCCCGATTCATCTTGTAACAAAGCTTGAATCGATTCTCCCTCAAAATTTACTTTTATAGAGCTTCCCGACCAATATAAATCAACTCCTTCGCTACTTGATGAATCTACTCTTCCCCAATATTCGATTTCCGGATTGGAATAGGGCACAAATACATCCTCTTTTTTTGTGCATGCCGTTTGAATAATTAGTAAAAAAAGTAGTGAGTAAAGTGTTTTTTTCATTATTAAAGCAATTTTCATGACAATTATCTGAAAGCTTTGAAATATTAATCTGTTTTTTCAGTTTTGCTTGATTGTGAAATAAGGAACACAATTTTTGAATTTAACTTGGCACTTACACTCCGATATTAAACCAAATTGTGTTCTGTGATATGCAATCAGTTCCTTGGCAAAAAAAATCACCATTTCACCATGAATCGTCGTCATAAACAAGCCATAATTAAATACTTACTTCTGCCCATTATTCACCAGTGGCGATACTTTTTCACCAATCAGCTTAATAGCTTTCATTAATTTTTCATGAGAAATTCCGGCATCCATTTGAAATGTAAATCGTGAAATTCCGCCTAAAGCTTCTGAATGGCGAAGTAATTTTTCCGCGACTTCTTCTGGCCCACCAACAACTAATGCGCCAATTGGACTATTTTGAGCATCAAATCCAGCTTTTGTTACAGGAGGAAAACCACGTTCGCGACCAATTTTTGTGAACATTTCTGCATAACCTGGATAATAATCTTGTTCTGCTTCTCTTTTGGTTTCTGCAACATATCCTAAGGAATGTAAACCGACTTTGAGTTTTTCTGGTGCATGCCCAGCTTGAGCTCCTGCTCTTCTGTAAATATCAATCAGCGGTCTAAATCGATGAGTTTCTCCACCGATTACTGCAACCATTAAAGGCATTCCAAGAACTCCTGCTCGGGCGAATGAAGCTGGAGTTCCACCAACTCCTAACCAAATTGGAAACTCTTTCTGAATCGGTCTTGGATATATGGCTTGTTCTCTTAAAGTTGGACGGAATTTTCCAGACCAAGAGATTATTTCTTCGTCTCTAATTTTTAATAACAATTCGAGTTTTTCGGTAAAAACCGCATCATAATCATGCAAATTATATCCAAAAAGTGGAAATGCTTCAGTAAATGAACCGCGACCAGCAACGATTTCTGCTCTTCCTCCAGATATTAAATCTAAGGTCGCATAGTTTTGAAAAACTCGAACAGGATCTGCAGCACTTAATACTGCAACAGCACTTGTTAGACGTATGTTTTTGGTTCTTGAAGCAGCAGCGGCTAAAATCATGTGCGATGCAGAATCGAGGAAATCTTTGCGATGATGTTCACCTAAACCAAAAATGTCTAAACCTACTTGATCGGCAAATTCAATGCGATTTAATAAATCTGATATAGCTTGCGCTGGGCTTAGTTCATTTTTCAGTGGATTTGCAGCAAAGCTATCAATTCCGATTTCCATTTTTTTCATTTACTTCTCTCTTTGATTCAACATTGTGGATTTTCTTTTTTTGAAAAGTACATAATTGCAGGAAATCAAAGAGTATTTAATTCAGCACTTTTGCCTAAGCCACTGTCATGTTGGACTTGATCCAACATCCCGGCCTAGAGACAAAAGTGAAATTTATTCTAAATTTTGCAAAACTCGAATTTGGACGAACGTTAACAGATTGAGTTTACAATGTTCAATCTTTGACAAACTAGGTTCCGTCATGTTGGACTTGATCCAACATCCCGGCCTAGCGACAAAAGTGAAATTTATTCTGAATTTTGCAAAACTATATTTTTCATAGATTTACGTTCTCAGCTGAATTCCCCATTTAAAAAAATGTTGATGTTTCTCTTATTTCCCAAATCGATAATGCCCAATAATTTCAAACTCAAACAAACAATCTTCTAAAACTTGCCCAGCCCCAATATTATGAACAATCAGATACCTTTTTCCATTCTTTGATTTCTGTGCAGAAACCATCCCAATATGAGTTAAACCACCATTTAATCTCCAACTTACAACGTCTCCGGGCAAATAATCAGCTGCGTTTTTTGAAATAATTTTCGCCGAACCTTGTCTTGAAAAATACTTCATCAAATTCGGAACTCTTCTATGATCAATATTTTTATCAGGACGTTTTAATCCCCAAATTTTGGGATATAAACCAAAATTCACTTTCATATCATCATGAACTTCTTTTTGTAAATCGATTCCCATTTTTCTGTATGCCCGAATCACTACATCAGTACAAACACCTTTATCCGATGGAACATCGCCATTCGGATAATCTAATCGAAAATAAGTCGGATCGTACACAACTTTTTGCTCAATCAAAGTAAGTGAAGAATCAGCTAAGTCCTGAAAAAAATCCGTTTGAGCAAAAGATGCAATTGTTAATAAAAAATAGAAGAATACACTTAATGTAAATCTTTTCATGAAATCTTAACTCAATTTTCAGAAAAAAAGTATGCTTACAAAATCGACTTAGGAAGAATCTTTCTTGTCCAAGTTTTCAAACGTTTCATTTTATCTACTTGTGAATCCGGATTGAAATCTAAAGTCGTTTCCCATGAATTTTCTGGTAAAAACTCGATTTCCATTCCTGCTAAAACGCCTTTCGTCACCTTTTCAGAATTCACAATTACCATACATTCTGTATTCAAATTCGCGCTTCTTGGATCAAAATTATAGGTTCCTATAACACTGATTTTATTATCGATAACCATGGATTTCGCATGAAGTCCAAATATTGGTTTATGATCTAATTTTTCCTGTAATTCTCCTGTCATAATTTCCGTGCGTTCTGCTGCATCAGGTCGAAATTCAAAAACTCGAACTCCCGTTTTCAATATTTTTTCTCGCTCTTTTTGATACCCACTAAACGCATCCAAATTATCTGTTGAAGCTAAGCTATTCGTCAAAATTCTGACATTCACGCCTCTATCAACGGCATCTTTAAATAGTTTTAAACTCAAATCGGTGGTAATTAAATAAGGCGTCTGAATTTCTATGGATGATTTTGCACTGTTTACTAGACGAAATAGTTCTTCCGTGGAAACTCCACCGCCGCTCAGACCTTCGGAACCATCATTTTTACCTGAAAGATCAGTTACAAACTGAACATCATCTAACCAAACTAAATCTCCAGATTCTCTAATCATTTTGAATCCTGCAGGCAGGTTTTCGATTCGTTCCCGAATTTGTGGCCAGAAATTTTCAGGATTGCAGGCATATTCATGAAGTTTATCAAATCGGTCTTCCGCATCAATATTTACTGGAATTTCGGTTAAAATACTCGTAACCGGTACACTCAAAGAGCTGCTCCAAAACTCTTTAAAAGAAGTGCTTACTTTTTGAGTTTCTTTCCCTAAAAGCAAAATATCTCTGTCTCGGAAATTGTATTCGTGATCATAATCAAAATATTCGTCAGCAATATTTCGACCACCAGTAATCACCACTTTCCCATCAACAATAAAGGTTTTATTATGCATTCGCTGATTAATAGATCTAAAATCGGTGGTAATGTTCACGAGTTTTTGAACAATATTTTTCCCCAAATTAATTCCCGGATTATAAATTTTGACTTCAATATTTTTGTGTGAATTGAAGATTAAAATGTCATCCAATTCAGCATCAACCATTAAATCATCTACTATTATTCGAATTTTCACCCCGCGATCTGCAGCTCTTATCAAATAATCACAGGCTATAAGTCCAACATTATCAAAGGAAAAAATGAAATATTGAATATCGATGGTTTGCTCAGCATATTCGCTCAACCACGCTCTAGCAACCATAGAACCACTTCCGTCTTCAAGCACATAAACGCCTGTTTTAGTGGCCATCAATTCTGCAACTTCTTCTAATTCTTGCGAAAGAGAAACGCTATCGTTTCGATGAATAGATTCACAAAAATTGGTTTTCGCTTTTGGAATTGGTTTTTTTTCTGAACATGAGTTTAGAAAAAGTATTCCAAGAAATAGAAAAATTGAACGCTGAATTAATATTTTCATCGAGATCAAATTTTATTGAAACGGTTTAAAACGGGATTTTACGCACAAAACTGACCCAAATTGTTGTTAAAATTGGGTTTGTGTTTTCTCAAAACGAATGATAATGATTTTTTCTTGATTAACTTGCTTTGACGGCGAATCCCTTTTTCAAAAAACTAAACCAGCTAAATCTCTTAAACCTACTAATCAACAATAAACTCTTTCAATACAGGTAATGCTTTGTTTTCAAAATCGAATAAAGCTTGATTTTCCCACGGTGAAGCATCTAAAGATCGATCGCCTTTCCACGAAATTAGTTCTGCGCCCCAATAAGAAAATCCAATTCCCTTATCAATATCACTACTTAATGATTTAATTTGTCGCATAAATTTTTGTTGCCCATCATTTGTAGCAGGATATTCTGGCAGAATTAATTGTTCTTCTATTCCTATGATATTGCTTGTCCAATCGTTCCATTCTAGAGTAAAAGGATATGCTGTTTCTGCAATTAAAATGTTTTTTGAGAACGTTTCACTTAAGAAAATCATTTTTTCTTTGAGATTATTCAATGATTTTCCATGCCAAACTGGATAATAAGACAAGCCAATGATATCATAATCCAAGACCTTCGTTTTATCAAAAAACCAATCTGAACCCGTTATTCCTGCATAATGCAAAATGATTTTTGTCTCTTTTGTTGTAGAACGAACTGCAATAATCGCAGAGCCCATCAAATCTAGAAATTGCTTCAAATTATTCTCGAAATGTCCATAAGGATGCAAAAATCCAGAATTGATTTCATTCCCAATTTGAATATAATCCGGTTGCATTTCCTTAACTACTTTTTGAGTGTAACTAAAAACACTATCATGCAAAGCACTAATGCTTATTCCCTTCCACATTGCGGGCAGAGTTTGATGTCCAGGATCTGCCCAAGTATCGGAATAATGGACGGTTAACCAAGTTTTAAATCCTTTAGATTTTAGCGTTTCTGAAAAATCTTTCACTTCATTAAACCCTGAATGTTCATTTTGAGGATTTACCCAAAGACGTAAACGAATAGTATTAATTCCATTTTCTTTCAGAATATCTAAAAAATCTTCCTGAGCTCCATTCAAATTGTAAAAAACTGGATTTGTGCTTGCTATTTCTGGATAATTTGAAATATCTACAGATGAAATAAATCCTTCAATTCCAACAACTGGAATAACTTCGGGATCGAGAACTATTTCCTTGTTTTGTTCTTCACAAGTAACCACTAATAAAAAGAGAACCAGAATTTGTACCGCTTTTTTCATTATCTAAGTTTTTGATAAGTTTATTGAGTTAAAAATATGGAATTGTACTAAACTTGTGATCGATTTTTAAGAGTTAAAACTATTTTTTATTAATCTTTGAGTCCTTCTTTTTAAGAATACTCTCTTACTTACTTTTTTTGGCCATTTTTTTTAAAAGGAAAAGTAATCTATTGTGAATTAAACCGTATTTACTGTAAGTAAATAAAACTGGTAACATTCTATTTTTATTGGTTATAATAATTATACCATTAGATCTGTCATCATATTTTGTTGCGTTCAATGAAGTAGTAACAGATTTCACTTTTATTACTTCATCAAAAGATATCTCTAAACTTGGGATTAATTGCTTAAAAATTGGAGCAGTCCATTCGTGATAAATAGTGCGTTCTTTAATATCAATAATCGTAAAACCCAAGTAATACAACTTACTTTTGTTCAGGAACCTGACATATAAAATTATACTTGAAAGAAATAATAGAAATAGTATTCCTATACCTAAATAGGCAAATAAAAATAACATCACAATTAAAGTAATTGGCAATATTGCCCATACAATGAGAGTGTTATCACTAAATAAGTCCAAATTCCCAACAATTAGTTGAGTATCTGAACAGTCTAAATACAGTTCATCAGTAGAGTTTTTACTTTCTTGAATCAGAAATTCAATGAACTCTCTAGTTTTTTTATCCATATCTAAATTTAAATCTCGTTGATTCAATACCCGCTTTTAATAAACTCATTCATTTTTCCCAAACCATAACGTTCTATCAAATCGCTATATCTCACCAATTTAATATTTTTCGTTTTTAGCAATTCATGAAACTCAGGCGATAATAAAGCATTTAATTCTGCATTTCTATGTTTACTCATTTGCTTGAGGCCGAATGAGTTAAGGTCATTCAAAGCTTGAACTTCTGGGGTATCGTCCAAAATATGACAAACTAATAAATTGATGTGTTTTGCACTCAAATTTTTGGTTTCATTTAATAAATGATCTTTTTTCTTCTCAATCGGTTCTGCATACATAATATTCATATCCTGCTCACCGAAATAGCGAGAAATCCCCAATCCATATTCTTTCGCTAAACGCTCTAAAAGTGCTCTGCGTTCAGGTTTATCAACCGCAGTTCCCATGTGATAATCAACGTAATCGATTTTTATTCCACTTGTTAAGGCGCGTTCAATTTGAGCTCGAAGTTCTGTTTCTATGTCTTCTATTTTAGGATTGAGTTTATCAAATGCCGCTCTACTTGGTACAAAAAATCCTAATGAATCAACAATTGAAGGAACTTTATCACGTCCAGAAACTGGTCCCCAACGATAATTTTCCCATTCTGCATTCAATGTTAAATGAATACCAACCGATACATGTGGATATTTTTTCAAGACTTGCACACTTTCTTGATACCAAGGACAAGCAAACATAATGGAAGTTGAAAACGGTAATCCTGTTTTACACAATTTCTCCAAAGCAGTGTTTGTTGAATGCGACATTCCTGAATCATCAACACGAATTAGCATTTCTATTTGCTGTGCTTGAATGCTTTTTGCGCTATAAAAAAAGAAAATAATCAGTAAGCCTAAACCGTAATATTTGCTCATTTTAAAATCCTTCTATTATAAATTCGATTCAATATAAATATTTTGATGATTTCTGTTATGCTTTCGAGCTACCTTACATTACTATCTAATTTCCAGATTTGAAGAATTATTTAAACGTATTCTGTTATCACTGTAAGCAATTCCCGCCCTTTGCTTTGGTTTTTTCTCTATTTTCCATTTCAATTCTAAAGTTTTGTTTTCATGCGTTTTTATTTTGTCGGACTTTTATTGTTTTTTGGACTTTTACAAACGAGTTCGGCTCAAATCGTTTCAAAACCTGCAATTTCTGTCGGCCATATAGATGCAATCAAAGATCTAGAACTCATTTTTGATAAAAATTACTTAGTGAGTTCTGGCTTTGACAAAACTGTCAAGTTTTGGCACACCGAAAGCGGAACACTGATTCGAACAATCGCTTTTGCAAAAGACATCAATGATTTGTCGTTTTCATCGCATCACGAACTATTGCTTGTCTCAAGCGATTCTCTTTATCTAATTCAAACGCGCAGCGCTAAGCAAATCAAAGCCTTTTCTGTTCCTGATGAAATGTTTACTTCAGCTGTTCTTACCGCTGATTCTTCAAAGATATTTAGCAGTCATTTAGATGGGAATATTCGCGTTTGGAATGTGGAATCAGGTGAAATTGAAACGACATTCCCGATTGGAACTCCTCTAAAAAAACTAGCACTTTCACCTAATGATAGTTTACTTATCTGCTTGGGTTACAATGAAACAGAACTTTTTGGCTTAAACTCTTTTTCTGGAAAACCCGCTTGGGAAAAAGAAATTGCAGAAACTACGTTTAATGATGTTAGATTTTCAGAAACCGGGGACTTTTTTCTAACTGGCGGAAACGATAGAACAGTAAAAATGTGGGATTCGAAAACCGGAAAAATCTCGGTTGTCTATCGGGGTTTATTAGATGAAGTTCAGACCGTTTTATTTTCTGAACACGAAGACATGATCGCAGCCTGCGGAGCCTATGCTGATAATCGAGTTTTTATGTGGAACCGAAAAACAAGACAGATTATTTCTAAAATTGAAGGCGATAAACGCAGTATTGACGGCGCAAAACCTGTTATGGATGTGATTCGGTTTTCAGGAAATGGGAATTTCATAATTTCTGGAAATCGATTTGGAGAACTTGATGTTTGGGATATTTGGAAAGGTGACAAAAAACGCAGTTTTACCACATTTGGATCTGCAATCCTCACTTTAAGTTGGAATCAATCCGGAAATTCAATTGCAATTGGAACACACGAAGGCCAAGTATATGTAGTTCCATTTGGACGTGATTCTGCAATGACGAGCCTAAATCTACATCAAGGAATGGTAACCGATTTAGAATTTGCAGAAAATGGTAACCGATTGATCAGTTCAGGTTTAGACAAAACCGTAAAAATTACTAGTTGGCAATTGCCAAGACCTGCATTTAGAGTGTTACTACACGAAGATTATGTTTTTAGAACTTCGGTTTCAGCAAATGGAAAGTATATTCTTTCGGCTTCTAGAGATGGATTTTTGCGGATTTGGGATTATGAAACGGGCGAATTGTTGAGCAAACCTGGACAAGAGGGAAATGCCATCTTAACAGCTGGATTTGTGCAAAACGATAAAACGATTTTCTCTTATGAATTGGGGAAATTAGTAATTCGTGATATGTGGACAGGAATTACCCAACAAACAATGACCGAACGTACTACCGTTTGGTCGAGTTCTCCAGATAGAAAATTTTTATTGAGTGCACCCATAATTTCACATAGAAAAAATGACCAAAACGCTCTAATTTCTGTTTATACTGGGAAAAACATGAAATTAGATAAACGCATTAAAACGGGTTTGGACAAACGAATTATAGATTTAGCAGTTAGTGGAAATTCTAAAAAAATTGTTGCCGCTTTTGAAGATTATAGTTTGGGTCTTTTCGATATGAATAGTAAAAATCAATCTCCATTTCTTCTAAAAGGACATAAAGGATTGCTAAAAGATGTCGCTTTTTCACCCAATTCAAAATGGATTGCTTCAGTTTCTAATGATGGAACCTTACGAGTTTGGAATTCCGAAAATGGTGAAGAAGTTTTGCGATTTTATGTTTTTAAAGATGGCAAAAATTGGTTCGCCTGGAGCAAAAATGGATTCTTTGATGGAACCGAAGATGCAATGCGGCAATTATTTACCACTTCGGATGATCTTGAATTTAAAAGAATGCAAGATTTTAAATATACATTCCAAAAGTCGGGAATCTTCGGGGATTTATAAGCAAAGTTTCTAACAAGCTTGACGCTTAAATATTAAATGGCGCCTGCGTCCTCGCAGGTGACTAAACATATAAGTCAGCGTCCTCGCTGACATCCATTTTAAAGATAGACCAAGCAAAGCAGTAAATAATATCACATGACAAAACCGTTGCTTTTATTTTGTTGTAAGCAAGATGCTTACTTTAATTTCTTAAGCACCAGCGAGGACGCTGTCGCTATAATTAGTCCCCATACATGGCGACTGCGTCATCGCAGGTGACTAAACACATAAGTCAGCGTCCTCGCTGACATCCGTTTTACAGATAGACTAAGCAAAGCAATAAATAATATCACATGACAAAACCGTTGCTTTTATTTTGTTGTAAGCAAGATGCTTACTTTAATTTCTTAAGCACCAGCGAGGACGCTGTCGCTATAATTAGTCGCTATGATTTCCGATTAAACAATCTCTAACAAGCTTTTTCCGCCACTCTGTTTACTCACTTTAATCTGAACCGGAATCCGCTCCGTCATTTCCTGAACATGAGAAATTACCCCAACTTTTCGACCTTGATTGTGCAAACTTTCTAAAGCATCCATCGCAATATTCAATGTATTGGGGTCTAAGGAGCCAAATCCTTCATCAATAAAGAGCGATTCTACTTGCATTTTGCTTGAACTTAACGATGCCAAAGCTAAAGCTAAAGCCAAGGAAATCAAGAATGATTCTCCGCCAGAAAGTGAATATACCGTTCGAATTTCATTCCCCATGTCAATGTCTGTCACCTGTAGCGAAAGTGTATCGGGAATTCGTTGTAGAACATAGCGTTTACTCAGCGTATCTAGATGTTTATTCGCATAACTTAATAAGACATCAAGCGTAAATTCCTGCGCAATTTGTCGGAAAACATGACCAGTAGCGGAGCCAATCATAGCATTCAACTTGCCCCAGTTTTCACTTACTTCTCGTTGAGATTCAATTTGATCAAGAATTCCTTTTTGTTTTAGTCGCTCAGTTTGGTCGGTTTTAAGTTGATGATCAATATCATTAAGAAGTTTCTGCCATTCTGATTGATAATTCTTCGTTTCATTTTCAAGATTTAAAATCGTTTCCAAATCACGTTCAGAAATTCGCTCAGAACTATGTTTTTCAAAATGAGTTTCTCTTTCTTTCAGAATCGTAACAGCTTTTGATAAATTATCTTGAATAGTTTTTAGAGATACACGTTCCGCTTTTATCCAATCCGAAGAAATCTGCGCCCAATCTTTTATTTGTTCAACAGAAAATTCGGTTTTTGTTTCTTGATTATACGTTTGTAGCCAAGAACTTAAGTCTTGTTGATTCTTTTGTAAATCGTTCATTAATTCAGAAATTCGCAAAACCGTTTCGCTTTTTTGAGATTCCGTTTTTATCAATTCATTAGAATTTTTAACTTTTTCCTGATTCTGAAAAGCTACTTTTTGCTCCAAATTTTCTTCCATTTTTTGGAGCTGTTTTTCTACTTCAAAAACAGATTTCCCATCGAATAACTCATTTCGTTTCTCTTGAACTTCTTTAAAATCTTCAGTTAATGCACTTACTTGAACTTCCTTTTCTGCAAACTGATTTTCTAATCGTTCTAATTGAAGTGCACTTCCTTTTATGTTCTCAAGCAGTAAATCAAGTTCTTTTAAACCTTTTTCTAATTCCGTTTTCTTTGAATTCCAATTCTGCACAAATAATTGAATTTGTTTCACATACTGTGCATTATTTTCTTTCCAGATTTCTATCCAATCCGAATTTCCAATCCATCTCGAAATCTGATTATACAATTCGCTTAAGCTTAGTTCACTTTTCTCCAAATCAATACTTAACTGAATTTGCTGTTCCTCAATAGTCTCAAGTTTTCTCGATTCGTCTTTAAGTGATTGTTCTAAGTCAAATACGTTTTTAGAAATTTTGCTTAGTAATTCATTTTTTTGATCTAACTCAGTTTTTAATTTTTGATAATTTTTAAGCTGACTTTGAATTTCACTCAATGATTTTTTTATCGTTTCAAGCTGATTTTTTAGCCAAGTTGACTTTTCCTCATCCGAAATAAGTTCGATTTCTGCTAAAAATGAGAACTGTTTCCAATAGTTTTCTTTTTGTTTGAGTTCATTTTCTACTTGATCTAATTCCTTTTGAAGCTTTTCTTTCGCGTTTTCCCATTTCGATAAATTTTCCTGAATTGAACGTTCCCTAAATCTTATTTGATCAAATTTTTCTTGTTTTTTCTTGAAATCCTTCTCCATTTCTTGAAGAACTCCATTGTGTTCTGGTGCATGAATTACATAAGGATGTTCTTTACTTCCACAAACCGGACAAGATTCATTTTCGCTTAATTGTTCTCGCAATTTCTCCACGTTTTCAGCTAAAGCAAGTCGAACTTTTTCAAGCATAATTTTTGCTTGATCTACTTCTTTGGATACATCAATCCGTTCTATACTTAGCTCTTTAAAACGATTTGCATTTTCTTGAGCTTCTGTTTCACTCTGATTAAAAAAAGCTTTTCGCTGCGAAAAATCACGCCGTTTTTCAAACAAAATTTTCCAATCAGCCTCAGCTTGAATGAATTCCTCTTTGCTATTTTGCAATTTTGTTGAACTTGTATTGAGTTCGTGAATTGGAATCAATACTAGTTTATTTTTCAATTCTTGAATTGTAGCATCAGCTTCATTTTGAGCAGTTTTTTGCTGATTTACTTGATTTGTTGCAGAAGAAATTATTGACTTTAATTTTCCAATTTGAGTCTTATTTTTCGAGAGGATTTCATGAACTTGAGCTGTTTTTTCAAGAATTTTCTGCGCATCAATCAACTTCGATTCAATAAGAGAACTGTTTTCAACAATCCCTTTTTTCTCTTGTTGATTAGAAAACCAATCTTCCAATTTTTCATTATTCTGCTTAATTATTTTAGCTTTTTTTTGGTTTTCTTCTAATTGCGTTCTCTCATCTTGAAGCTGTTTTAATTCATTTTTTAAAACCAACTTTTCCTTAGTTAATTGAGCTGATTTTTCCTGAATTTGAACATCTAATTTCTTCGCTTCATCTAATTGTGGTTGAGCTTCGAACCGTTTGGTTTTATGTGTTTTGAGTTCTAGTTCAGCTTCAAAAACTAGCTTTTCTAAAATTGTTTTTTTTGTGCTTAATTCAAGGCAAACTTGCTCTAAACTATCTAAGGATTTCTTTTTTTCTTTTAATTGATTCTCAATATTTTCAATATTCAAAAAAATGGGTTTTATGTGTTGAGCCGATTCGATATGACTTAATTTTTCTTCTCTTTCTTTTGAAGCTATTTTTTCAAATTCTGCTTTTTGCAAACTCAGCTTCGCCTCTTCAACAGCTTTGTTTAATTCTACAAAACGAAGATGCCAAGCTTGCTCTTTTCCCAATTCTTGAAGAGTTTTTGATGCTAATTCTACATCATGTTGAGCTTTTTCTTTCGATTCGTTCAGTTCAAGAATCTGCTCTTCATTCAGTAATTCAATATCGCCTAATTTGTCTTTTAGCTTCTGAATCTCAAGGGTTTGCTCTCTATTTTTCTCAAAGATTTTAGCTGAAATTTTTGCATAAATCTGAGTTCCAGTGAGTTTTTCGAGTAATTCGGCTTTTTCATTTTTGTGAGCTTTCATAAAAGCCGTGAAATCGCCTTGAGCCAATAAAACCGAACGAGTAAATTGATCGAATGAAAGCCCTAAAAGTCGTTCGATTTCATTCAATAATTCAGTTTTTCTTCCTGGAATTACCGTATTTGCTTCAATTCGAGTTAAGCTCATTTCATAATTTTGAAGTGAGCCTTCGGGTTTATTTCGAGCACGTCGAATGCTCCAATTCGCACGATAGGCAAAGCCATCGATTCCAATGAAATCAACTTCTGCAAAACCCTCTGCTGACCCACGTCTTAAAATTCCGCGTGCATCACTTTGCGAAATCGTTTGCGTGCCAACATCTTGAACCACAATTCCTTGTTCTGAAGCCTGAACATAACGTGGCGTTTTTGCAAACAAAGCTAAACACAAAGCGTCCAAAATCGTTGATTTTCCCGAACCAGTCGGCCCAGTAATAGCAAATATTCCAGCAGATTTAAGTGGTTCTTTTGTGAAATCAATTTCAGATTCTCCATCAAGAGAAGCCAAATTTTTCATTCGGATGGCTAGAATTTTCATGCTTCCTCCCCTTGTTCTACTTCTTGTAACACTTCATTAAACAGATTTTTTATCGATTCTGGAACTGAAGACTGAAATTTAGTTTCATAAACTTTTGAAAAAATATCAGAAGGATTTAACTCATTTAAATCTTGAGTTGAAATCGTATTTCCCGTTTTACCATCTTGATTCGAACTTGGATATTTCACATCAATTTTTGCCAAACGAACATATTTTCCGACAATCGCTGATTCGATTTTATGGCGTAAAGCCGGTTCAGGAGAATCAAGCAAAACTCTGACTTCAAGATATTGAGCAAATTCTATTGCATCATCCGATTCTGGTAAATCTTGCAAAGCCAACACAACTTCTTCAATTGGTTTATTATTTTCAGGAACTCGTTTTAAAGGAATTGAAACTGGAATTTCTATGGATTCCAAGTTCTGTAATCCTTCAGCATTCAATTCAAAAACAATAACTTGATGTTTATAATTCAGCTCTGAAAATGACATGGGAATCGGGCTCCCACAATAACGAATATGCTCTTTCCCGCCAATTCGCTGCGCTTTATGAATATGTCCTAAGGCAACATAAGCTAAATCTGATGGAAACGAATCCGCTGAAATCGCTTCAACTCCACCCATAATTAGCCGTTCTGTGCGATCTAAATCGGTAATTTCGGCCTGATTCGCATGCAAATGTCCCAAAGCAATTACTGGTAAATTCGCTTCTTTCTGTGTTAACACATATTCGTAACACGCTTTATACAAAGCACTTACGCCTTCCGAATACGAATTTTCTGCATTGGGAATACTTGGATAATCACCCAAACGCAAAAACGGAACCGCTAAACACCAAGCTTTTATTTCTTGTTGATTATTTCGAATTGGAATCGATAGTTTTTCATAATCAGGATTACCGTTTTCATCTTTTTCAACAATTCCCACAATATGAATTTTGGAAGATTCCAATAAGGGTTTGGGAGATTCTAAACGTGAAGCAGAATCATGATTTCCAGCAGTGATTATGATTTGCAAATCCGGATTTTGCGATGTTGCACGATTCAAAAACTGATAAAATAAACGAATAGAATTTGCTGATGGATTTGAGTTATCAAACACATCTCCACTAATCAATAAAACATCAATCTTCTGTGCTACAAGCGTTTGCAGTAACCATTCCAAAAATTGCTGATGCTCAAAAGTGCGATCAAATTCGTAAAAAAGTTGCCCAATATGCCAATCGGCAGTGTGTAATAGTTTCATGTTTTTTTTGAATTAGTCTTTATCAGATTTATAATAATAATCACTTAATCACAACAAATTCACGAAAATTCTTCCGATCAATTAATTTAACGCTAGCATTATACGCTTCTTTAAATGTTGCCGGAAC
>Ga0100402_1001650_pt1 | contig 25696 bp, 14 predicted proteins | sample CryGeyme20150102_FD_80419 | JGI IMG/M metagenome (GOLD analysis project Ga0100402, IMG submission 80419) | Groundwater microbial communities from Crystal Geyser aquifers in Utah, USA - Crystal Geyser metaG 2015-0102 | ecosystem: Environmental > Aquatic > Deep subsurface > Groundwater | place...
GGCCTTGGCTTCGGCAGCCTGGCGTGTGGATCTTCTTCCCCAAAGTGGGAATAGTCGTATCCGATTTCTCCCGATGTGTTCCTGTTTCTGAGTGGGAGACGGGATGGGGCATTTCGGGTCATTTCGGTGACGTCGGATTCGGGTCTCCTTGTCTCACGTTCCCTTCGGCTGGCTCTGATTATTACGTGGCATTTTAATATTAACATTTTTTTCTTCTTCCTTTTTCTGTAGACAGACTTCGACGCTTCTCGATTCTTTTTCATGGCAATTGACAATGCTACAAATTACAAATGCAACGGTTCAAGTTGAGGTACTTTCACACTACGGGAAGCTCACACACACTCACTACATAGAGACAGAGAGAAAAGGCGACCCAGCGATTACCAAAGAATAGAACAAAAAAAGTACAGTAATGATTCGGTTAAGCGCTCTTCAAACGGTAGGCCGAGAAATCAGAAGCTGGTGCACCACTACTTTGCCTCTTTTGGTTGCCTTTCGTTTGTGCATTTCTAAAGAAATTCACTACTTGGCTCTTTTTTGGATGGGATGGAGGACTTTGTATGCAAGATCAGAAGCACGTTGTAGAGACTCTGGCAACTCTGTGCAGTTGTCAGATCTCATGAGTATTTCCAAGCAGCAGCAGCAACAGCAGCAAACACAAACGATTCAAAGTTCCGATGCTGCCCTGAAGAAATCTAAGCGTACGGCAAAAAATCTCCGAACGCGACCCCATCAGAAGAGTCTTCTCTTTCCGGCGGACTTACAGCCATCAGATACTCTTGATAGTACTAGTTTCAAGGCACAATCCTCCTTCTTATTTCCAATCGATCTTTGGGTGCAACATATTTGTTGTTATTTGCACCCAAAAGATTTGACCAACTTGGCTTGCGTCAACAAGAGTGCACAATACTGGGCCGACCACAACGATGTATGGAAGTACCTATGGAAGAGAGATTATGGTCGTGCTCTGCTACAGTGGAAGATTGGTCGACAGGTATTGCAACGGTCACTTCGAAGCGCACCTAGCACAGGTACGGTTGCACTCGGGGAAAGCACTGGTAGCAGCAGCAGCAGCAGCAGCAGTCAGAATAATGATGGCGATTGTGATGATGCTGATGATGGCAGTTTAGAAGCTCGTCTCTCCGAGTGGTTGGATTGTCGCAAGACAAATCATGAGAATGCAACTACCAGTAACAAAAGATTTTATTTCGTTTTTGGAGAAGTGTACATGAATTATTTGACAGCAGGATGCAATCATAATATGACTTCTTCTGCAACACCAAACAATAGCGACCAGCATGATGATGACGATCGGGCGTGTTTGGTGGCAATGCATGGTCATATCTTTGATTTTGGTGCCTTCGCTCAGTACCATCCCGGATTGGTTGAACCGATTCTACTGCAGTGTGGTCAGGATGCAACGAATTATTTTGAAAATATACCGCATTCCCGAGTGGCCCGAGATTTAGCTCGTCGGCTGTGCATTGTCGCTAATGTCTCTTGTATCGGACCGACCGACGGCGACAGCACTCATCATCATGGATTGTTGTATTTGCTGCGAGATAGTCAAAAGAATTGTGTCAGCAACGACCAGAATCTGGCTCGTGATCTGAAACAGTCGAATACGCGTCCTCCTCGACTAAAACAACCCAATTATTTGCTACCGGACAGGGCGCTCAATACCACGCGACGTCCGCCGACGCTGATTGTCATTCGGGAGGAGTGTGACCAAGCTGTCAGTGCAGAAACGAAACGATTGCAAAACAAATCATTGTCGTCGTCACTGTTACAATTATTGCCAAACCCTCTAGGGGTGTTTGGGAACCAAGAAACGGGAACTTCTCCGGTTTGGCGCATCTATTACGACCCCTTTCAAGAGTGTTGGAAGAAATGGGACGCAAATCTTGCTTGGTCTCAAAAGTAGTGGACTAGAAGAAATTACTACGAAGTAGAATGATACGATAGAGATGTTAATAATATTAATTATGAGGTTCACAAGAGCAAAAATAAAGGTGTCGAAATCATGATACTGCAGCTATTATGTTTTTTGGAGGAATAACAGAAAGGGATGGAACATTATTATTTGGTACAGCAAACGTAAGTAGTCATGAAGTAGAAGTATGAAAGAGAATATTAACAGCAGCATCTACTTCAAATGCCGTGCGATCAATGCGATCTTTTTTAGAAGGGTGGGTAATGATATGCCGCGTGCAGTAATGGTGACAAAAGAGTGTGTGCGGTGGTGGGATCTGTGGGTTGCTTTCATAGAAAAAACATAATCTAACATTGACACATACAGTAGTAGTCCCTAATGTTTCATAACATGCGACGCGTCTTGGAATGCCGCTGACTGACCATACGTTCAATACTGTCCAAGTACCCTCTGTAACGCAACGTCTCGGGATGGTTCTCGCCCAATACTCGTTTGGATCGCTGGTACGAATCTTGTCCGTATTGTAGTGCTTTGTCATCATCCCCAAGTTCACATTGTACCATGGCCAATGTGTTGGTGATGCGAATGCTGCGAGGGTCATCGGGCTTCAGATACACGTCCTTCTTCTCTTCGACCTTGTCAATGAGCGGTATTGCCTGTTGAACGTCTCCAATGTTGTAAAAGTATTGAATGTAGGAGTAACGAATGAACATTGCCTCGGACGAATCAGACCCGCGTTCGTCCACAATAATCTCCATGGCTTCGTCCAAGAGTGCCGGGACGGCCTCAAAGTCTCCCAAGAATTGTTTGCAAATGGCCATTTTGGTTAGATTATCCGAATTGTGCAAACGAACTCCGTACTTGCGCGTCAAGTCAATCAAGTAACCGTACAGGTCTTGTGCGAGTTCGGCATCTCCGTTGCACAGAACAGCCTTGGCATGATTGGCCAGAGCATCCAAATATCGGACCGAACTGGGTTTGTGAGACGATTGTTGAATCTGTTTCCAGAGAATTTCCGATATCGTCAAGGCCATGGCACCCGTGTACGATTCGCGACAGGTAGGACAGGTACTCCAATAATTAAACGAGTTCATGGAGGTACCTGTATAGTGCTTTTCGTCTTGCTCGTAGGCCCATATGGCCACACACTCGGGATGAGCGTAGCCGCCACTGCCCCGACAGGCACAGCCCCGAAGCAAGCGCCGTCCGTTCTCGCCATCCGTCTCGAGACAGACCCAGCAGTGTGCATCGGCTTCCAGATTGGTGTGTGTCAAGTCGGACAGCTCAATTGCCTTTTTCCAAAATGCGGTTCGTTGAGCAGTCGTGCTGGGGTGGGTGTCAGTATCACCATCAATGCTGGGACATGTTTTGCACATTATTGCTCAGGTATGCCGCTTATTTACAATGTGTTGTCGTCGTCGTTGTCGAGTTAAGCTGTTGATATTGCAAAGCCGTTGTCAACTTTATTATGGGAAAAAGATGGATGGCACGAAAAAGAAAAGCCCTACGATTGTGGCAGTGCTGATGAATATGTTATCGTGTTCCTATTGTACTAAGATGAAATAAGTATGACTTCCCCTCTAGCTAGTCGCTTCAACAAACGAAGAAGATATAGTATGGTGGGCGTGTTGAGAAAATAAAACGATGTCGCTGCGTGTCGAGGCTTCGTCGTGGCTTTGTGGGCAGCGAAGGGGATGAACAGCAGATAGCAGAGGTGCGTGCTAAATCTGCTGTGAAAGGGCGTGTTGCGATTTCTTTTTTCCGCTGACTTCTTTGGCAGCAGGGAACAAAGTTGGCGCAGCACACGATAGTAATATAGAAAAAAGAGTACAACAATTTGGCTAGATGGGTCATTCGGTGTCTGAAATTTGCATACAAAAATTAGAAGTGCCAAAAAGTATTACACTTTGATACCGAGTCTCACGTGCTTTCGGTTGAAATTTAGCTGAGGCCCGATGCACCTCCTGCTATCTGCAACTACTACTACCAGTACTCTAGAAAGAATACTACTGGTGGTAGCTACCAGGTACTAGACTACTGTTACAGCGTTACAACAACATGATCCCAAAGAAAAGAGCTCCTCCTGAAAACATACCAGGTGGTATAAACTACTACTAGACCTACTAGCTAGTAGTAGTTTTCCGTAGTAATAGTATCCTATCTACTCTACTTGCTATTGGGCAGCAGGCTCATAGGGGTTAGTCTAATGGCCAGTTTGTTGTTTGTTGATGCAGCAACGAGTGCTTGTTACATCAGATGATTACCACAGAGACTCTTGGCCAATTATTTTTTGTTGATGCAGCCACGAGTGCCCAGGTCACCACAGACTTGGCTTTGGATGACATCTTTGTACAAAATTGATCTGCAAAACACGCTACTACTGGTGACTTGCTACTGCTTGTCCTGCTGCTCCATGTGTCCTACCTCTAGTAGGACTGCGACTAGTAGCTTCTGTAGGAGGCTATTGCTGGCTAAATGAGGGAGTATTACGTAAAGCATGTCAAGTAAAACGCAAATGCAGTAGTAGTAGTCGAGTATTTGAAGACCTACCGTAGAACTACTCGCTCGTTAGCTGTTCGAAGTACGCAAGAAACCAAAACGTCATGTCAAAGACAATCAAATTCTCTCATTTAGGGTAGCGATTATAATAATATTACTACATAAGGAACGACGAGACAAAGAAGTAGTACCAGTGTGCGGTAAAAGTAAAACTCTTTTGATTTTTCTCTACTTGAGTCTACTCTCGCAGGTTTACTCAACTCGGGCATACCATTTTCCCTTGATGAGAATGTCGAGAGCTTCGTGAGCTCCCATGTCCGAGTCTCCCTTTTGCAAGCTGACGAATACTCCACCAACTTCTTTGTCGTCTACTTGATCCACAAGAAATTCAACTTGACCTTCACTTTCGTCAAAGACCTTATTGTTTTCCTTATAAATTCGCTCGTCACCTTCCATGCCTGTCTGAAGTGCTAAAAGACCGGGTTGCACGTCGTAGCCAGTAGTCCCTCCGCGCCCTTTGGGGTCTTGAAAGAGACCGGTTCTGTAGGAAGGAGTCTTGAATTTACCTTTCATGGAGAAGCCTGGCTTAATTGTGTCACCGGATCCCTCTGCAACGAGGCCTTTGATGTTGAACATGAGAGGATATCCTTCACCTCGCGTTTTGTCTTTGAGAGTTACGGGTGCGTAATCGATGCCCTCCTTTTCGTGAAAGACAAGGTTTCCATTTTCTATTGTGATTGGACCTTCGATAGCATCCAGTGAATATGTTTGCCGTGTGATGATCCGAGCAGGGACGAATTCTCTTGTAATGCCTTTTTGCTCATTACCGAATTCATGCTCAATTGCAAATGAAGTAGGCTCCATGCACATTTCCACAATCGTTTGACCGGAAGTCGGCTGGATCCGATCTTCGCCAGTGACATCTGCACAACGGTTTGCCAAGCCAGTTCCCTTTACCTGAAGATATGACAATTGGGCATTTTCGGCTTTGGTCATTGCGTTTGCTGGCAACGACGTCGTGGCGAGTCCAAGAGCGAATGCGGTGGCAAGGGCAGCACCTCCAAAGAAATTGTCCTTCGACATGGACATTTGAGTATCCATTCGAATCTGTTGAGGGTCAAAGCAATTCAGGAGGTCAGATTAGATATTGGAGGATAGTCGTTCAGAAAACATGTCACGACAATGAAGTGGTAGACTTACATTCCTTCTGCTTTGAGAGGGTGAAAATGCAGTGGCAGAAGACGCCAGGGAGAACAGAAGGGCAGACGAAAACTTCATGCTTATGTAGTCGTTTGTAGGTTTTAGAAAGTTTAAATTGTGAGAACAATGAAAATTACGATATCAATTTGTTGAAGATCCTGGAATCATGGCAACCGAAAACCCCGCCTGATAATGCGCACTTTACATGGCAATCCAATATCTACGTCACCGAGGCCGCGTGCTACTCCAGCGTAGTATTTTATTATGAAAAAGATCGGAACGTCGACTTTTTTTGAGTTGACAGTAGCTATACCACGTAGATTCGTCGAGGAGTTTGCTTGCTGTTTTTGCTTGCGTTCTGTTCGCAGCTACCTGGTGCTACCAGGTACCAGACTTGGTTGCCTACTAGGTACAAAAGTGCAACCTGCCAATTGAATGTACCATGAACATCAGCTCGGTAGCTTTCAGTTACCACAGCTTACGTGTTCACTAGAAACTAAACAGAACAGTCCTAAGAAAATACCAGGTAATAGTTGTCTCTCACGCGGTGGCAATCGAAAATTAACCCTATTAATTGACCTTAATCCGATGCTGCAGAGTACTGGTAGCCCTAACTTTATTGAACACGAAAGATGACCTCTTTTCAATGCTAGAATACTTCAAATTTCAAATACAAATCTCTCATCTTGGAATGTGGCATTAATAAACAATCAACAAAGTTCATACGTCTCGACAACACACATTAAAGACATCTCCATGGATAAAGTTGTTCAGCATGTCTGATTCTGCAACGATAGCGAAAAAGGCAGCCGATGATGATTGTGATAAAACAAAAGACGACGACGACGACGACGATGATCTTGACATGTCAAATCTTTATGAAATCTTTAGCAAGACACAAGAGCTGCTGGCGTTGCAAACGGTACCCGAAACCCCAATCCCGGCAACCATCAAGGAAGTAGACGACGAAGAGGACGAAGAAAATGATGATCTTCCTAACACGGCAAATGCGACCATAATTCTTTGTTTGGAGCAGGAAGAAAAAGAAGAAGCGGAAGCCGAATATTATTCCTCTCTTTTTCAAATGTACGATGGAAATTGGCCCGTAGATGGAAGACCCGATCTGACGGGAGAAGGATTAAAAATTATTCAAAACAAAGTGCAGGATGATCGAGCGGACGAAGGCGAAGCGCAAGATTTCCACCACGCCGATGCCGATGGCAACGGCGGCGATCACGATGAGGAGGGAGGGTTCTTTTACCTGGAAGATTACTTTCCCTTGCAAGAAAAATACAATGACATGTTTCAATTATTGAAGTGTCGGAATCTTGCCATGGCTAGCATTCTATTGCGTCGAATGAAAGCCGATATTGCGCCACCATATGTTCGTATCCGCTGGTTGAAGGAATGGGAACGCAAGAAAATATTGGAATGCAAAAAGAAAGCCAACGAAGCTCGACTTTTTCGCCAGTACGAGAAGGCGTTGAAATTGTACGAGGGCGCTCTGGTCTACTTTCCCGCGCGGATGTTCGTAGCGCCCGAGCCCGACATTAATGAAATGGTAGGAATCTTATCGAGTCAAGCGGAGTGTTATTTGCAATTGGACGACTACCAAAATGCCGGACAGCTGGCAACCTATGCTTTGTTGTTCGATGGACAACACGTTCGGTCACGTGTTCGTCGTGCCAAAGCAGAGCTTGCCCTAGCTAGGATCCACGAAGAACATGCGGCGGAATATCTCGTCCAGGCCAAGGTGGATTTGGAAACGGTGGCTGTCGAAAGCAGTAGTAGTGACACGACGAAAAGTTATAAAAGCAGAAGCAGTAGCAAATACCTGGAAGATTCGCCAGAAAAACTCCTTCAGGAAGTAGTAATTCCTCTGTTGGAACGGGAGCGCAGAATATATTACGATGGATTTCCTGGGGGCAATTGGGAGTTACACATGAAGGTCTTGGAAGCAAGGTGCTGGGGTGAATTATATTATGATAGACAATAAGCTTCAGATGTGTCGTTACTATTTACCTAGCAATGCTAGTCGACAAAGTTGAATTCTGCTTCTACGGCAGACCTCAGTTCCTGTATCCCCTCGCCTTTCTTGGCACTGGTTATATGAACTACCGGACCCATCCAACCGGCTGCTTCCACATCTTCTTCCTTAACATTATCGTACAGAATTTGCTCCATCTCGGCTTGGTGTTGCTGCTGGTACCTGATACAGCCTTCATTGGCCACTTTTACCAATTGCGGGGCACTCACACAGTCCGCTTTGGTAATGACCAATGTGTACGGAATTTCTTCTTCGTCCATCCAACGCATGACCGACAAATCCAAAGCAATCGCAGTATTTCCATCCCGCCCTAAGCCCCGTCGAGCATCAATTAATAGAAATAAGCGACGAAAACAACCTGTATCCCGTCGATGAATTAAAAAGTCTTGTGTATCCGCTTGCCAGTGCTCGACTGCTTTCTTGGGAGCATTGGCATACCCGTAGCCTGGCAAGTCCACAAGAAACCCTTGACTGGCCGTTGGTATTGCTTTGTTTTGATTGTAGGATATGCTGGGAACAAGACCGTAGTAATAGGGTTGTTGTGTTCGACCAGGATGTTTGGAACATCGGGCCAAGTCCTTTTTCATTAACGAATTGATCAAAGAAGACTTGCCGACATTCGATCGTCCCAGAAAAGCTACTTCAGGAGTCATGCTTCCATCGGTATTGGGCGTAGGAAGTTCGTGCTGGAAGGAATCAGGAGGAAAATATTCGAAACTTGCGCCCGCAAATGGTTCTGTGTAGCCGCTTGTTGTTATCGTGGTGTCGTTGGCATCATCATTATTCATACTTGTAGAGGTAGTAGTATTAGTAGCAGAAATAGAAGTAGAATGTGCGATTACATCGGCAAAAATAGACCTAGCCAATTCTCGGGGATCCTCGTCTTCATTGAGATCAGAAAAGGCTGCAGTGGACACGTACGCATATTTGGATGCTGTTGGCAGCAACATGGCTGGAGGAACATAGTTTGTTGAATGCTGGTCACGATCGGGAGGACGAAGGTTTGCCTTTACAGGTGGCTTAGAATCTCTGCTTTTGTTCTTTTTAAACGATGCATTCCCATTTCTTCTGTTTGTGTCTTTGCGAAAAGGCTTCTTTCCGGCTGTATTCGTCTTGGTATTGGAATGTTTCTGTTTGGATGGACCTTTGCGCGGCCTTTTCAGGTTGGCAAAGGACCGACGTTGATAGCAAAAGAAAGAGCACTGGAGGAAAGAAAAAGTCGAACTGGCTGGAATTTTCGAATGCGCAAGAAAAAGAGCAGATAAGGTACTCATTGGTTTTCGTAGGAGTGCATGTGACATTGTTGAATGATAATTTTCGTATTGGTATCTATTTTTGGACAAGTAGAGCTTGAGAGCACCGGTGCCTGCGAAATTGCAATCAGTACAAGTAATGGATCAATTTTCGAACTAACTGTTTGAGTCAAGCTCGTCTATCCTACGTCTATTCGTCGACTTATGTCTAGCTTATAACTTATCTCGCGTGCAGGCAGGACAAAGAAATGTTGTATTTTGTGAAAATAATGTTCCCCTATTTTTTATTTTTGTCAAAATAATTACGGTATTTTTTTTTATTAGCAGAGTGATTATGGTCGGTCGCGAGATCTCTAGTAGTAGGTATCTTAAACGCAAGGCAAAACGTATCTTTCGTGACCCACTTTAGTCCACAAAACAGTTCCAAAGCGATGACCAATCCGTATGACTTCATGGTCAACGCGATCTTGGAAGAAATAATAGGAGTAGAAAAAATAAAAAGATGTGTTATTCTACTTATTTGGAAAGATCCGAATAACGAATATCAAACCACCTCTATTGATTCATTTCTTGTGCAACCCAGTGGCCAAAGGCTTACTCACTAAACAAAGAAAGAAGAGAAGAAGGATGGAAAAGTTATCGCCTGCTGACTTTGAACGGCTGTTTCAGTTGAGCAATGCAGACTACGCGTCCCAGGTACCTTCGTGGGTTAAACAGGCAGAACCCATTGATGTGACGGAAGGGGTCGACTCGCTATTAAGTCAACTCAAGGCGGCTGGTAAGAAAACTAGAAAATTGGAAGAAGTGCTGCAGCAAAATAATGTCCCGATTCCGCAAGATATTCCCTATGTCGTTGCGAAACAAAAGGTTATGGAAATCCAGCAGCGCATCATGGGAGGAGATGTTTCTGAAAAGGAGTACGTGCAGCTGTGCAACGAACTTGAAAAGTTCATGACGGCTATGACTGCGAGTGATGAATACCACGAAGAAATGCGACAGCAAGAAGCCAAATGGGAAGAACAGCACCGAGCCGAGAACATGGCAGCACTGACGGCACTCCGGAGACACATGCCGGTGAATATTCGCTTGCTTTCCGAGGATGAGCTCGTCAACGATCACAAATTACCTCGACCTATTGCTCGGAAACTGAAGAGAACCGATGTCCTTACTTTGATACGAAAGGCTCCTGATGCAATTGTTAAAATGCATCCTGGTATCTTAGAGAATCTCAAAACCGGAGGACTGACCTTGACCGAGCGACGGGCTCTTTACGAGCATCTTCGCGCCGTGGTCCCGAAATGGAACAAAGCCAAAGACGAAATGTCTCAACGCAAGGCTCAATGGTACGCCAATTTTAAGGCGAAGTTTAAGGAAGGAGCCGATGCTTGGCACCAGCACAAGCAAGAATTTGGTTCACCCAAAGGACACGGCAAGTGCAACAAGATCGGGATGCAATGTCCCTTCAAAGCCGATGCGCAACTTGACTATAGTGGCGACTATGGATTTCCTACCGGGGATGTTTACGAAGAAGATAATGTTACCAAGTCAGCCAAACCATATGTAAAGGAAGATAAATCATCCAAACCTCCGACGAATCCCATGGCAGCTGCCATTGCAGCCAAGGGCGCAGCCAAGAAGCCTTCCTTTTTGAGCGATATATCCAAAAAGGCTCCCACTAAATCGACTGCCGTGCCCTCTACTCCCACGGCAACTGCCACCAAGGCATGCCCCGAAAGTGCGCAAAATGTCATGAAAGAAATCAAAAAGAAAACTCCCGAAGAACTAGCGGAGGAAACGGCTGCCCAAGAGAAGGCAAAATTTGCTGCCAAAAGGGAGGTGCGAGACAGTGTCCTCGAAACACATTACAACAATAATGAAGATGAATTGATTGATGCCCGAGCTATTTGTTATACCATGGAAGATAAAATGGATGATATGGAAGCACTATTGGTGGAATGGACTGACTATGTTATCCGAACTGGCAAAAAGGATCTTACCGAAGACGTCATTGAAGAAGAAGTCTGGGATTTCAAAGACGCTGTGGAACCCCTCCAAAATATTGTGGATCAATATTTGGATCGCTTCAATTCCGCAGGGCCTAGTACCGTCGAGTGTGAGTTGGCAGAGGACCTGTACTTGTTGTCAGCCGTCTTTTTCAATTTTATCCAGTGGCGTATGACCGAATTGAAGCAAAGCGATGCCGACTTGTCAAAAGATATTGCTGAGACACAAGCCAAACTCAAGACTATGTACCAAAAGAATGCTCGCAAGCTAAAACAATTTGGTATCGCCACAGCTGAGCGGACACGTCATATTCCTTCTGCGAAGGGAATGATGGAGGAACGCAAAAAGAAGATTCAAGGATCAAACAAGCCTAAGACTGCCCCGCCGAAAGATCCTTTGCGCAGTTCCTCCCATCATAAATCATCTACCAACCAACCAGCCTCAAAGCCCAAGTCGGCTATTCAGAGAGATCCTAGTATGACATCCCGTACCTTTGAGCACGCCGGAAAGGAGCATCTCAAGTGGCAGTTGGTGCATCAAGTAAACGATGCTCAAAAGATGATCCGTAGGTTGGAGTCGGCCATTTCGGCAGTTGGTTTAACAATTCCCGACGATACAATCCCTTTCCAAGAGGCAGAGGCAAAAATCGCCGAGATTTCGAAACAAATGGCGGCCATTTCCTTCCAACACCCAGATTATTTCAAGCTTGAACAGGAAATGGCAAAATATCAAGCTGCTCTCCTGTCTTCTGATGAGTATCGTCGTGAGACGGAGCGTCGAGAACGAGAATGGGAGGCGAGCGTCCGAGAATCTGGACGAGAAGCGTTGAAAAAGATTCGTCGTCACATGCCCGTCACTGTGCGGAACATGTCCGAAGCCGAATTGGCGGAGAGAATTCCTTTGGCCATTGCCAAAAAGTTTAAACGCACAAATGTTTTGCAACTGATTCGAGTAAATCCAAACGATGTTGCGAAATTTCACTATTCAAACTTTGAAGGAATGTCCTTGTCTGGTATGACGCTGACGGAACGAAGAGCTCTGTATGAACATTTAAGCACGGTTGGCCCACAGTGGTTCAAACAAAAGTCAAATGAGCAGGTCGAGCGAAAATGGACTTGGTTTTTGTCCATGAAGAATAAGTTCCGTGACGAACTCAAGAAGTATGAAACCCATGTCAAAGAATATGGCCCTCCCCAAAATCACAAATGCAATTTTATTGGCAACCAATGCCCAGTCAAAGCGGATTCTGTCCTGGATTACAGTGGCGATTATGGTTACCCTGACGGACCAGAATATGAGGTTATTCAATCCGCCAAATCTGATCTTTCGTACAGTCAGCAGCGGGCCAAAGAACTCCAAGCTCAAAGGGTCCAAGATAAGAAGGGTGCCATCTTGGGAGCACTCAAAAAGTAAAACAAAAACACAGGAGAGCAACTGCATAGCTGTGGCTATAAGATTTAAAATAGGAAGGGGAAGAAGATCCATCGTATATCTAGAATGCCTACTAAGAGGTTTCGCCATTAAGTAATTGTTTCAAAGACAACTGGCTTCGCCACTTGACAACGTATTTTCTGCTTTCCAGTCGAAAGAATACGAAGGAATGCATCGTGTAAAGTATTCTGGAGTACCAGATACATCTGACAGTATCCCCGACCAGTCTGGCGATGTAGAGTTGCTGTCAACGTTACACCGTGATCTCTTCAAACAAGCTGCCACTTATTAGAGGGGGGATAGTTGGCTGCTCCTGCCTGTGACGGACATCATTAGATGAGTGCAATGTGCTTTCAACTAGAAATCCTTCTTTCAAAGACCCGGGCACGGCATCATTGAAAGGTTATGACAAATCATGTTCCCCCAATATTTCCTGCAAGAACCTTCATGCATTGGAATCGAGTAGCTTGTCGACCTCCTCCATATTCTTGGGTGGACCGTGAAAGAGAGGACAATTTCGGTTAATATAATCCTGCGTAGTCTGTGGCAGTTCCTCGAAGCTACCTACACGATGCCCTCGGGCATGCATCACACCGTTTCCGTGGGTAAAAAAGGGTGGTGTTGACCCCTGCCTCGTCCAGGACAAGGTGGGCGTCTCCTCCCTGTTGAGATCCAAAACATAATCGTAAAATTCCCAAGCTTGATATTTTCTTAACTTGGAAAGTTCGGAGCCAGATGTGTCTGATGGCAGCAGCAGAGGAATTTCGATATCAATAAATAGAGGAACTTGGAACATCAATATATCCTTGTTTCCTCCTCGACGAGGTGTAATGGGCATGCAAGGGACTAAGCGTGTGCTGCGAACCACAAACGGCAGGATAGGAGCCAGTCCTTCATCCTTCGGACCATTCATACTTCCTGTGTCGCCTGGCTTTAGATCGAGAACTTGAGCATCGTAGCGGATTGGCTTCACGGCTTCACCCTTAAATTCGTTCATAGGCTCGTGTGTATCTGGATGCAGAAACCAGACCAACTTGCGGCTAAAAATTCGCACCGTATCATCTTCCAATCGAATCGCATGGCTCGTTTCCATCCCTTCAATCCGGGCTATCATTTCCCCTGAGGGTGATTCGTAGAGCTCTCCATCAACTGTCCAAAATACAACATCGCCAAAGACGCCCGTCGGTTCCTGTGGCCCAAGACCCGATCTCATTTGGACAAAAGAATGGAAGGACGTGGCTGCTGTTTCGCGAGGTGGAGGCGGAGAATATGTGTTCTGCCAAAGTTCTTTCCTTTGCTTTTGTGTCATTATCATCTTGGATTGCACGCCATTGCTGCTGGTGGTGGTGGCTAGTGAGAGGGCTCTAGCATCTGTCACCAAAAATAAAAGGATGAAAACGATTGGTAACAAGGAGGCTGTCCGCCTACTTCGTTCCCGGTGGAGGGTAATCTCGTGCATCTTTATACTTCCTGGCAAATTAAGGTAAGGCGGAAAATCCTGTCGGGGAGGTCTGTCTGTGTGTTAGCTTTCAGAACAGGATCTCATTAGAAGAATGAGGATGTTGCAGGTTGCAGGTTGCAGTCATCTAAATTCGGACCTCGGCCGTGTGTGTGAGACATGAGCGAGGAAGCAGTTACGCAGTGCAGGAGAATTCGAAACTAATATTATCAGCCATACTACACCACGCATGATGTATGTAAGCTTATTCATACAGCCCGGGTGTATCTAGTAGAAACTAGTAGAAACTAGAAGTACAAAAACTAATAATAGTAGGTAGAGTAGTAGTAGAGCAGTAGACGAGCGAGGCAAGGTTTGTACTCGTGATGGTGCCACTGAAACTAACTAGATGAACTACTATAGCTAAGTTGACGCTAGAAGTAAAATATCTTGCCAGCGCTGATGACGCCCTAGGTTGACTCCCATACTACTTGAGTGTTGGTATCCTTGGAGCGGCCAATGTTTCTTTTCAACGCAGAAGATGTTAGTGTAATCACACTCATTTCCTCGTCCTCGCGAGATGGCCGTACCGCCTCTGTAGCATCAATCATTTCTGTCTTTTTCGATCCAGACCAAACAACGCACAGTGTGCCGGCGGCCACTACGGCGTTCCCAATCCAGGCTGCAAGACTAGGAAATCTTGCTGTTCCGGTTGCAACGCCCAGTAAAGAACCTACCACAGGCTCCATCAACATGACTGTTGCCGGTACAATTGCCTCGAAGTATTTCAAGCAAGCAATGTATCCAGTGGTCCCGAAACAATTGCAAACGATAGCAATAAACATTTCCAGAGGCAGTCGGTCAGGAGAAAGGTCCAACCAACCAATTAGGCCATCGTCAGGATCCATGCCCCACGAAAACTCCATTCCACTCAAAATTATAAAGCATACCAGCTGGATACTTCCAAAGAACATAATACAGAACATGAATACAAATAAATCCATTTCTTGACGCATGTCTTTGGCTACCAGCAAATATACAACGCAGCCAAAACTAGAACTGAGTGCAACCAAGTTTCCCCAGAGTGTAGAATTTCCTTCGTCTAGCTCCGCCGATGCAGATCGTGCACAAATGACGGCCCCTGCAAAGCCAACCAGTGTGCCAATGCCTTCGGCTGGTAAAATTGGCAATCTCAATGCAAAACGACCCGCCACAATTACCAGTGATGTCATGTTACCCAGTACAAATGCATTTGGCATTGTAGTCATCTCTAATGCCATGGTAAACGACAAATTGAAGTAAGCATACGCAGCGGCCGCCCCTATCAAATAAATCCACTGTCGTCGTGACAGCCATTTGATCTTGCTGGGGGAACAAGATGGCATTTCAAGAAGTACGAGTGGACCTAGGACACAGCAGGTGGCCATTTGTCGCCAAAGAGTTTTATGTGTGGCACTGGGCCCTTGCTGCAGATCCAATGCCGCTCCTATACTGGCCAAACTGACCAGAGCGCAAACTAATATCACGTACCCTATGATTGGGACCTGGCGGTTGACAACTAGATCCAAGTGTACATTATTATTTTCACCATCTGTAGATTGTTGCTTTCCATTTTCTACAGGTGGTCTCTCATGATGCGCTTCAAGATGAATATTGACGATATCGGATGGTAAGGTGATTGCCGACTGGTAGTCCTCCATTAGACTGATAGCCGTATCCAACATGGTCGTTTCTTCCGCTGCAGATGCATCCGCGGATGCGGTAGCAGCCCGTGATAAGACCGATTCATCGCCAATACTTTCTTCGTCTTCCTTTTCTGGCGCTTGTTGGAACGAGGGCAAGGCCAACACAAAGTGATTTTCTGTTTCTCCACTGCGCACACCACTCGATTGGTAGTTGGGAATATTGAGAAGAAAAGCATCATTTCCAAACTGCAAATTCAAATTCTGTGGATCATTTTCCTTCGCTACGGTTGCTTCTGCTATGGTGTAGGTACCTCCATTTCCTTTTGAATCTTCTCCAAATTCTCCATTCGACTGTTGTAGGGCATCCGCTAATGACTCTAGGAACGGATCAGCATGAAGGGCAATACCTCTATGATCAGCTGACGATGACGACGAATGGCCTTTGTTTTGGTAGTATTTGTCTTTGTCCATAAGTAAGGGCCTTTCTTCGTCAATCACATCAAAGCATTCCGAAGTGGAAACGTCCGCATCAGCACTCTGGTTGTTGACTTCGCATGCGGTGTGCAAATCCGCAATAAATTCTCCTATTTTGGAAACACCTTCGGGTGCCAACTCTTCCAGTCGTTTCAAATCAATGATTGCCGCAATGGAATTGTTCCGATGGTCACCATGAAGAAGTAACTTGCCAACTGTTTCTGGGAGTGCTTCTAATATGACTTCATTCCCATCTCCAGATTTTAGACCAATCTGTGCTGTATGTGACGGCAGAGACAATGTGGCAATTTCTACCGCATTGTTATTCGCGTCCTGTTGCTGCTCATGAGAAACCTTCGCTTTACGTTCTTGCGTCCATTCGTGATAGTGCTTCTCGTCCACTGAATCCGGGTTTCGATCAGGCAACGGTGTCATCGCTGCCATGGTAGTTTCATCAAACCTTCTTTTTGAGTTTCAAATGCTAAATTATATAATAATGAGGCGTCCTGTTTAGGTCAAGACAGGCTTGTTGTTGGATGGATATCTCTGGATGTTTCGAAAACGGATTTTATTTTTTTCTTGTTCAACCACAGTATCAGTCTGCGCATGTTTCGATTACGTAACAATATTGCCTGGGTGGCTTGGTAAAATCGGACTTGTTTTGGGAAATGGAAATGCCCGGGTGATCCTTAGATGTGTAGGTGTTTTCCATGGCTGATCGAGTAGACTACTAAACTACTGGTACCAGGTACGTCGTAAGTACCAGTATGGTACTGGTACCCTGCTGTAACATTTTTCAAAAGGCCTATCATTTTCTACCTATCGAATACCAGGTACTAGACACTCAGAACTACTAGCTAGTAGCTAGCTAGTAGTTGGTACTATAGAGTACTACTACTATTAGTAGCTATGGTAGTAGTCTACTCAGTACGTAGCACGGTACTCGTACCATAGTACCAGGTACCTAGTAGTATTTTAGTTGTGGTGGCTGGTGTTCCCAACCCTACAATAATAATCGATTGCTATGCCTGGTTGATGCAATGCTTCTGTGATTCGTCGAGGCCGTCAGCACAAGGTCTTGGTTCCGTTTAACGATTCAAAAATAAGAGGTGTTATTTTTGTCAGGTTTTGACCACCGGTCAAAATGGGTCGAGAATTTTTTGACCCAGACCAAAATAAATAATAAAAATTCGTCAGAGTGGTTGTGCTACAAGTACGAGGTATTTTACCAGTTATAAGGTCAATAATATATCGGAAGAGAAAAATATTCAATAGTACTCTACGAGTACTAGTAGTAGTATAGCTGGACTCTAATATAATAGTAGTTACCAGGTAGTAGTAGTCTCCCTATTATCCGTAGCTACTACTAGTAGCTACTACCGCCCAGGGTACTTGGTACTGGTATTAGAAGGAATTATTCATGCAAGAACGGTCTGCAGCAGCGATTTGCTACTCCGCCTTTTCCTTCCTAAATAGGCTGAAAACTTCGAACAAAATGTTTACTAGGTACTGTACCAGGTACCGCGCTACCGGTACCTGCTACAAGGGGGTAGTACGGTAAGTTAAGGCCATTTGACTGGATCCGTGTGGACTCCAGTGTCGAGAAATAGGATTTCTGGTCTTGGTGGTCGCATGTCTACCTGGTACCACGTACGCTCACCACTAACCAGAGACAAATAATGCTTCCGATTCTAAACTGCACTGCACTACAGTACCAGCAGTAACAGTAGACCCTACTACCGGTACCTGGTAGTTCGAGAATTTCCTTCGGATGACAACAATAGAGGCCTAAAATAATAATAGATGACCAAGGAGAAAAGTTGAAAGTTACGGATATGATGAAGATGTGTTCATACTTTGCTCATTATTTATTAATACGTACCCCCCACTTCCCACTCTAACTTAATTTCGAACACCATCAAACATCAAACATACTACGGTACCAATACTTTTTGCTTATCTGAATTACTAAAATGAAAAAGGAAATGATCAAAATTGATATGGATCACTTTATGGAAGAATTTCTTTCTGGTAATTATTTGGAGGATCCCACCAAGACAGATTCCAGCAAATTTGTTATCCGGAAAGATGAGGATGTCCGTAAGTCTTCTCGTCGCAAGTCTGGTTCGGCCGAAAATGGCATTTTGCCACCACCACCTCCAACAACAACGCTTCGTCGCAACAAAACTACCGGCAACGAAAAGGAGGAGCTTCAGAACCGACGACGAGATGTTGTCCGTCGTTCTAGATCTGGTACGGAGGCCAATCCTCCTACTACTGGCAGATCGTCGGGTCGTCGAAGAGTCAGCGACAAGAAGAAGAATTTGAGCAAGCTAGCACCTGGCGAAATTTTAAAACGAATGGAACAGTTGGCGGACGCGGGGAACGATGACGATGCAAACATCATGATGAGTACACTCAAAGGAAAGGACGCGACCAAAATCAGAGATGCACCACGAGGTCACATGGATACTTCTTTTCCAAGACATATCAGCATCAGCATTTAGTTTGTATCTACGTCCAGCGAACGGTCAACAATAATATTATCCATTTTTGCATTTTACCTGATAAAGATAAAATAATCATGATACCCAATATCTCTCGCGTAAATTCACAATTGAGCATACTCGAGTACTCTCTTCTCTCTTGTACCACCCAGTCTCGAGTCACGGCTACTCGTGCCGCCATTCGTTGTGTGGAGAGTGGTGGCAGGTAGATCTTTTTTTAGCTCTTCTACAATCTACAATAGAAGAGTAGTACTGTACTCTACCAGCTAGCAGTAGTCTAGTAGCCTCTGTTCTAAAAAAGGTGACTCGTCAGAGGACAAGTGCCGACGGGAGCATTTTTTAGTTTCTACCGTAGGTACCTGTACTACTGCACTACCGTACTAGTACTAGACTGCTCCGACTACTCTAGAGTAGCTACCAAACTCCGAGTAGTAGATCTAGTAGTAGTATGGTAGTAGAGACTACTCCGAGTAAACATTTTTATCCTTTCCCTTAATTCGATACTGCCGGTAGTAATGAAGGTGCAATGCAAAAATCTACGAGTAGTCTGCTTCGGGGTAAAACTACATCTGCAAAAAAAATTCTCAACGTCCTGCAGTCGTGCTCTACTAGCTAGCGAGGACGCTTTTCTTTACTGTATGGCATGCGTCATCGCTACTAGTAGAATTGATGGAAGGATTTGGGAGTAAAAGATCAGAGCTGAACGTGTGCTCATTGTTTCATTCTTACATGTTACATACTATGAGAGATGAGAGTTGCCTCTACGTCCTCCCGTCAAAAAAAGAATGATTGCGTAGGTGGACGCAGTAAAAGCACTATGGATTGGTATATAGGATGTTGTTCTTTGCGATTGGCCTTTGAAGTTATGCTTATCGCATTGGCCATTCCAACGTTGATGCATTTACACCATCATAACAAGATTGGCAATTCCTTTTTAATGTACTCCTGGGCAGGCAGCACTGACGCACCATCCAGTAGCGACACGAAAGGAGAGCCAGTATTGAGATTGAGATTGCCTGCTCGAACAAAAACAATAAAAGCAACAACAAAGACAGCAAGATTAGCAGACCTAGACCGCGTTATTGCCTTTATACATGTTGGAAAAGCAGGCGGCCTTACTGTACGAAAAAACTCGGGCTTACGGTGCCGTCTGTTCCAAGCAGAGCAAACAGAAGAAGAATTCCAGGAGTGCATCGAACGAAAGTTTGATCCCGATGATGTATTGGCCCGAAAAATTAAACATTATTTTCACATGGTGCTGAGACGACCCTATGAATTACAACAAGCAACATCTTATTTGTTCGTTCTGAGGAATCCAGTGGATCGCATTATATCAACCTTTCGATATAGTCATCCTGCCAATTGCAACAACAGAACAATTATGAGGGGCCAGCCAGAACCTTGGGGTTGTCAAAATCTAAAGCGATACCGGAAAAGGGGAACACACGAGTATCGCATCTTTACAAAATGCTTTCCGTCTGCTGACATGGAAGTGTTTGCACAGTCCATCATGTCACCTTTTCCTCCAGATTCGGTGTACGACCATGCGACAATTCCTTTAGCAGGCCAGGAGGATGTGAGCGAACTACAAGAGCAGCTAGAAGAGGAGGAGGAGACAACAGCATCGGAGAGTCGGATAGCTCCAGAAGATGTGGCGAAAAGAGGGGAAATGTGTCGTTCCTTGGCTCACAGACTCGTTCGAGGGAAACGAATGGGATTGAAAATGTCCAGTCCACACATGTTTTACAATTATGAATATTACATGAATGCCACCGTGTGGACGTACCCGGACAAGGAAGTCTTTGGGATTCGGACCGAGCACGAATGGGACGATCTTCAATCCTTGGATGTGGCACTGGGCGGTTCGGGGAACTTTAATCGCAAACGGTCCTATTCTCACGGTAGTGAACATTACAAGCCATCACCGCTGACAGCTCAAGCCTATCAAAAGTTGTGCTGTGTCTTGCACGATGAGATTCAACGATACCAAGAACTGCTAGATCTGGCTGTCAATTTAAATGACACGGCCAAGAACGATGCCAGAGAAAGCATACGGTACAAGTGTGGGATTACAACATCTTTAGAGCTCTGGCAGCAAAAGTGTCACCATCACATCGACGAAGACCAACAATATTTTACCTTTGAATCTGCCAATCAAAAATCGCCGGGACGAAAGCAAAAGACAACCATTTCTGTTCTGTAAACGAGATTCGCTTACCAGAATTATTAACTAGCAAAAAAAACTAATGTCTGCTTTGCAATCTTTGAGTTGTTCCCTGCCTTATCGTATGGAGTAGAGTACAGTAGTCTAGTATTCTTTCATCTATTCTTGGAATCAACGTTGTGCAAAAAGGGGGGGGAAATGGCAAAAGAAATTTCAGCACTCCCGTAAAATTAAATAGTTTTAGAATACTTGACTCAATAATTATGACCCCTTTATTTTTTTCATTATCGTAATTATTGAAACAACCATAATAAATACTGTATTAAGAATGATATAACCTATCAAAAACTACCCGCAGTGTTGCAATTTGAAATACAAGCTTTAGCAGACCGCTATCCTATGCCCAGACTTCAGCGGTCTTCCAAATCCAAACCAGTAAACTCTGTCTCCAAAGGATCGTGTCCCACCAATCCCAGTAAGAACATTACTAAACGCGTCGTGACTTCTACTGATTCTGCTACGACAATGAAGACAACGGCGAGGCATCGAGCAGCACCTGCTCTACCGCGAGCGGGAGGAGCAAAAAAGCTACCAGCTACAAACCGAAGGGTAGTAGCCAACCGAAAACCAGTGGCACGACGAGCCCCAGCTGCTGCTACTGCTACCGCCACGGGTGCCAAAAAGCCGACAACGTTTCGAAAGCGCTTTGCGCCACCTCCTCCACCTCCAGTGTACTGGATATGTTATGATTTTACACAAAAGCTGATGCGAGGTCTTTGTCTGGGAATAGCCATTGGTTTGGTTTTGACAATCGGGGTGCCTTGGTTGTTCGATGTGGGGTTTGACGTGAAAGAAAAAGTCGAAAAAGGAGACATAGCTCTGCCGGATCTTCAAAAATTGGGGAGTGACTTGGCAGCCAACCTTCCTTCGTGGAATGAAACTTCGAAACGATTGTGGAGGGTCGATCAGAGCGAGGGACGGACGTCGTACTTGCGATATGAGAAACCGACGAGTCCGCCTACCCTGGATCCTAGAACGGCAGCTGACATGGCCATGAAAATGAATTTCCCCAAGAAAAATCGAACCTTCACATTGGTGCACGTAGGACACACCGGTGGATATCACATTATGCATACGTGTCCTACATTGCTTTGCAAAGACTTGCATCCACGCGATGATGCCCAAGTAGAATCTTGCGTGCAACAGCAGCTCCAAATACGCCAAGAGCAACAGAGACCATTGACACCACTGGAACGACAAGCGCAGTACTATTTTCATTTGGGATCGGTCAAACATGATGAGCTGCAACAATCGACGTCCTTTCTATTTACGCTACGAAATCCAGTTGATCGGATTTTGGCAACCTTTCGTGATGCCCATCCACTTTCGTGTCCCCTGGATTCGGACGGGAGACCAATACCCATGCCTCGACCCCACGGTTGTGATACCATGAATTATTATAACATGCCTGATACTCAACAATATTCTTTCTATTCCAAGTGTTTTCCACAAGTCGATCCACCTGAAATATTTGCACAAGCTGTGACGTCACCATGGATCAATATTTCGGGAGAAGAGCGTCTCGTCAACACTATCGAACAACAACACCATGACTGTCGATGGATGGCGCGCGAGGCCGTAACAGGGAAGAATACGGACCTGACTCCATTGGCCCCGCATATGCATTACAACTACGAATTTTATGCCGAACAGAGTCTCTGGAAGTATCCAGGACACGAAGTATTCGTTTTGCGGGCAGAACATGAACACAGTGATTTAGCATCCCTCGAAGCATTACTCATTGACTCTGCTAAGGAAGATCCATCTAAATTTCAACCAATCCCTGACGGAAAACCTGTCGTGACGCCTGAAGTATCCACTCAAGCTTACGGCAAGTTATGTTGCGTCCTGGAAAAGGAAATAGATATATACGAGTCGATACTGAGAAAGGCTATTAATTTTCCTTTGTATGTAAAGGATGATACCATGGAGAACTTGAGACAGAAATGTGGTTTACCCGAAGAATTGGGTTGGTCCGAATGGCGAGTTCGCTGCAGGGAACGAACTGAAATGGATTCCGTCCTGCTCACACCGTGAGTGCCAGCTAGAGCAAGCATTTGACGAACTAGCTGCACTTAACTTTTATCCATACAGGAAGCTACTACAAATTGTTCTTCTTCAGTAACTAGATGCCATGGTGCACTGCTCTTCCGTGCCGCCTCTTGCCTTCCAGTCATAACCTGGCAGGTGTCGAGGCTGACTTGTGTCACAGCTCCTTGCTTGTTTTGACCCACATAAGAGCCGGAAGTGAGCGGGCAAAATATTTTTCTTGCACAGATGTTTCACAACATTAAAAAATAAATTATAAATCATCTCTCCTTTTATTTTTCCTTAATTTAGTTTCATGTGAAGTCAGCTAGTACACGAGCTGCACTCAATCCCACCTAAGTTTCTCCCGATTCTCCATTCTTGTAGGCCTGGGAATAGTACAAGTTATCCAAGTCATATTTTTCCATTTCTCCATTGAAAAACTCGCGACAGCGCTTGCTCGTGTCCCATGCATCAATGAGCCGACGCTCGAGAGATCCAGGCACTTCCTTTCCAGCATTGTTCTCAATTTCCTCCCACGCAGAATCGCGGGTTCCTTCAGCCATTGGAAAGTCCTGATAAATCCATAGCCATTGCTCATTCCCTTCGTCACTAAGATCATTATACGCAGTCGGTATAAGAACCTCCCGGTTCCCGCCGTCTTCGTCGTAATCGAAATCGAGTAGGTCAATTAGGCGTTCGTCTTCAGAATGAACGCCAATTTCATCTTCTCGGAGCACAGCTATCTCTCGAGGCGTTGGTGGGCGCAAAATGTGGTTCGCACGTACATAAGCCTGATCCCATTCACTACAGCTATGGCTTGGTGCACCTTCCATTTCAGAAGCAATTTTGAGAAATCGTGCAAGACCTTTATGTTCAGATAGTGGGGAACGACGAATGCGGTTGAAGTCGATGCGACTTTGGTCGATTCCCGGAACGAACGTTGCGAATCCACGGAATGCGTATTTGGCCAACCGAAATTCATAGGACGCCCGCTTTGGCCATGCACTGTCGAAATTAGAAAGAAAAGAGTCAATCAAGGACAGAGTAGCAAACTAATAAGTGGATTTGCAACTTACTGCAACGGGTTTAGGACCACCAATCCAGACGTAAGAGATGAGATCCACCGCGGACACACCCAAACATTGCGACCATCGTAAGCACAGCAGCAGCAGTCAACGTCAAAACCAATCAAGACTTCTGTGGGCGAGTCATACAAACGAAGAACAATTTGGATCTTTGCATCGACACGGCCATTCAAACTGCGATGGATATTGATCACTCCTCGGCTACGAATCACAAGCCATTTTTCATTGTCAATGGCGACGGAGTAAAAAATTCTCCGCGAAATACGGTTCGCCTCTTCTTTGTCGTTGGTGTAAAGGAACAAATCAATATCAGATGGGTTCCGGACACCACTTCCATGTGTCCACCATTTTTGCGTCCGAATGTTTCGAGAATCAGTGAGGGCTCGTAGGACCGCTCCACCAGCAATGATAACAGGCTCTTCCAGAAGGACGTTCTGTAGACGATGGAGAACGTTTGACCAGTGGCGATTGAAATTTGAACGAAATGCACCCAAAGTCTTCACCGTGACGTTAGGGTTACTGTCATTGCTATCATCATTGCTATGCGATCGAAGTGTTTCCATGAATTGCGCATCTTGTTTTTTCGCTGCTATCAAATTTTCATGGTTGGGGTTGTATTGCAAGGGCAATGAAAGCTCATCTTCGTCATCATTTTTACCTTGAGGGAAGAGGGCCACTAATCCACGAAATGGATCAATGAATCCCTTAGCGCTGCCATTGAGAAAAGCAGTTCGTAAGTTCGCTTCAGTTTTCCATTGCTTGAGTGTTTTGTTGGGCAAAAACTGAGAAATATCTATCAAGGGGAGTTTAATATCCTTTACGAGCCCATCAAGACCATAGAAATCAGCTTCCACAGCCAGTTCATTCTTCGCGATTGGGTCCTTCGGCAAAGTTAAGACAACTCCAGCACGAAGATAATTTAAAATGTGACGAAAATGGCTGTTGGTAGCATGAAAGAGAGCAGAGAGGAGAGAGCAGAGAGGTAGAATGTAAGAATCGTTCGATAGTACGACCTTCAGCTCTACATTGTGTATTTCACACGAAAATCGCCGTCAGATAATAATAATAATAATGATAATTACCTTCCATCACGATCAATAAAATAGCTTCCATCTTCGGATTCGTGGAGAGTATGTCGCGAAAACATGGCTTCAAAGTACGTGTTTGAATGGCGAAAGAGGGTACTCTTGGAAGTCGTAAACTTGCAACCACCTACGTTCAACGTGATTACATTCGGCAAGAACGACGATTCCCACGTAGTTGTTGTTCTCATTGCCTTGTTCTTGGCAATGTCAAGAAGACTTGTTGCATCTGAATTTTCGGATGATGATAATTTCTCTGGAGTAATGATAGCAACATTACTCCCAATATTGGTCAGCAGATGACTGTCATCCTTGGGGAATGCAATACCCTCGTCCGTATCATTTTCTTGTTGAGTGTTTGTCGAATTCATGATGCCTTAGTCTCTTCTGCTTGTACGAGTTATCGTTACAGAGCAATGATAAATGGGTTATCTTTCTTGTTTGCTGTAAACAATCTTACTCTTTATTATAAGCAAGGTCAAACTGTGTTTGAAAGGTATCAGATCAAGAAGAAAAAACAGCAGCAGCAGGCAAGACAGAGAGAGAAAGAACAAGAAAGAAGAGAAGATTTTTTTTATTTGGATGATCGCTTAGAAGATAACTCGCTCATTTGCTCGTCTAACGTCCGATGGGGTTGGGGTTTGATTTTTTATGTTTTAGTTCGAGCGAACGCTACCGCTTTCTCTCGACTATGCCAGCTCTCTAGGGCTACGTTTGGCTAGGTAGGGTGGTTTGGAGAAACTCGGCAATTTACTAGGGCCGACCTTTTCTCCGTTCCGAGGCGCCCGGGTGAGAGGGCAGAC
>Ga0100402_1001651_pt1 | contig 25689 bp, 19 predicted proteins | sample CryGeyme20150102_FD_80419 | JGI IMG/M metagenome (GOLD analysis project Ga0100402, IMG submission 80419) | Groundwater microbial communities from Crystal Geyser aquifers in Utah, USA - Crystal Geyser metaG 2015-0102 | ecosystem: Environmental > Aquatic > Deep subsurface > Groundwater | place...
AACCCCCACCCCACCCCCAACCCCAACCCCAACCCCAACCCCAACCCCTATTTGTCCATAAAATATCAACAAATCAATAAAGCCAGCCCCTTTTTCATCAGTGGAATTGTTTTATGTATTCAAGTAGGGTCATTTTAAATACTCTGGGTTTGTGAGTGATGGGATGCAGAGGCATTTGCGAGGGATTATCCATGTTCCATTAGTGGTTGCCAAGGTGACTTTCGACTTACCTCAGCCATAGTTCGTTCGCCTCAATCATAGTTTCTCTGTACTCCATCAACATCTCCATGATCTAGTATACCTTGTAGTCTTTGAGGTGTCTCATTAGAAAGACTGCCTCGAACCTTTCATCATTCTTCATGAATTCAAATACAACCTTCACCCTTGCCAAACTAGCAGCAATCCATACCAGAATAAAGTACAGCCATTTGGTGTCTGGCTCAATGAATTTGATGTATCTTTCTGATACCACAAATCGTGTCTCCTCACTCAAATACTCCCTGTTTATACGAAATGCCGAAAACAATGTTTCTATCTCCAGGTGCATCTCATTTATACTGTTTTTTTAGCTTATCTTTTCGCATCGTTTAAGGTCATTGTTAATGTAGCTTTGACTAAAGAGCAATTTGGAGAGAAATAGAATTACTGTGCCCTTTCGCTTTCCAAATTGATCCAATTAGAGAGGCTCGTTGAAAAGGCCTTCACAAGTGAAGAGCCAGTTTGCATGATCCTACTCTGCTAGTTCTATGTTTACTCTTGGATTCTGCTCAGCCCTCCAGTGTGCCTTGCAGAACTGCTATAATCCATGGACAATGATGGCTTCTCCTAGATCGAGTCTGGGGGTGAGGGCTTTAAGTACGAATATCTATGGTTTGGTGTACATGAGGTGGTAAGTTTCTTGCATAAGGTAGGGGAACTAAAACGTTTCTTATCCCGATTCTCTGCATAGATTCTAATGTGTCAGAAAGAGAACTGCTTATTTGTGATCTTTGCTGTGGGTCACCATTCCCACCTCTAGATGCCCAGTCAACACCACATTTGCATACTTTAGTTTTTTCTCTTAGCTATCCGGTGCCAATAATTCCCTCTTCAGAGTCAACCGACTTCTCTCAAAAGCCACAAATTAAGTGCTGTTTTCTATCGTCTGCTCTTTTTCTCTCAAAATTGCTGAGAAATAGTGAAGCAAACATTTGAGTTTATTCTTCTTGTTGTCGACATTGATGACAGTATCATTACTGCCTATTGTCATGACTTCCCCGAATGAGATTGGCAGGTTGTAAGTCGATATTTGTGGCCACATGATTCCCATAAACATCTGGCTCAGGATTAGAAACAGGTGATATTTGTTTATGGTGACCACATAGTTGTTTATCTGTTCAGGGAGCATTCTAACTCTCAGTTTATGGTGGTGCCTGTAGGTGCACTAAGCCATAAACGGGAGAACATTGTCCCAGACCCACCGTGATCCGATCCTATTTAACACCTCCACATTTTGGTAGTCATACATTTGGTCTACCATTTTCAATCTCCCTAGAATGTAGTGACATATTTTTTCCTTATTGTTCGATCTGATCAAGTTTTTCATGTCTCTCTTGAGATCTTCCAAGTTGATGATGTCTACCATTGTTATCATCAAAAATTGCTGGCATATTTGTCTCATAGGAGGTTTGACAGGAAGTGCTATCATCTTGTTTGCCACTATCTACCCTAGATCTTTGGGGACCTCCAACACCTAGCCTTCCTACAGTTGGGTTTGCTAAAATTGCTGAACCAACTGAATCACCTTTTATTATTAAGTCAGCACAGGTTTGTCTTTTGTGAATAGCTGATCGAAATTTGATTACTCGGCTGCTTTTTCAGATTTTTCAGGAAGTTGAAGAGCAAGTGGCAGATCTGACTGCCTTTCTTTGATAAGCTGAGAGAATGTGGAGGCTCTCAAATCAGGGTTTACATGTTGTGCAATTTTCTAAACCAAATCGTTTGGGAGAGCCTCAAAATAAGGGGCAATTGCATGATCTTGTTCTTTAGACATCTAAGCGTCTACCCTGATGGCGTATCCTGTTGGGACTGGTTCAGGTTAGAGTACAATACATGCTTTTTATTGCTCAGGCCTCATTTATTCAACTGACTCTTCTTTTGAGTCGATCACAAAAGCCTATCTTAATTTCATTTTCCTTCTCGAGCGAAACTGACTAGCTGTTAACATAGGAGGAGGTTAGCTTTAGTCTGAATGAAGATCGATGTATTCTGGAAGTGAAACTCTACTGGTGTTTATAGGATTTAATTTGGTCTATAGAGAAGGCATGATAAATTTGGGCAAAGTAAGTACATTTTGATTGTTGGGCTCAGGAATATCCTCGGTTTCTGGTTTCATGGCATGGTTCTCGAGATATTATCTGACAGCTTCGACATATTCTGCAATATGTTCCTATGCTATCATATCTTCATATTTTTTCAGCAATTCTACCGAATCTAAGGTTTTTTGGTTGTTTTCCATTATTTTATTCGTGCTTCTTTTTGCCTAGATTTGTCTTCATTCGCATAGAAGTGAACATATGCCTGATTCCTCCCTATGTTTAAAAATAATCAAAATAGATCAGCATTTATTCCATCTTTGAAGTCACTTACTTTGATAAGACTCCTTATAATGATATGAATAGATAAGAGCTCATCTTAGTTGTCTCCAGGAGTAATATTGATGCCTCCACTCTTGAACCTCTACAGCTGATTATTCCCACTATGCAAATGTCCGCTCCGTTTTCGCTTTATACCTCCAGTGGCCAGCTCATAGTCGGAAATGACCTCTATGACTCTTTGGCAGCAGCTCTTGAAAAAGATGAGGAATGCTCGATATCTCAAACCCTCAAGGATATTCTCGAGAATCGGAAAAGACAGAAAAATATTAATTTTCGAGTGTGCCTTCTTGGAGGATCAAAGGTCAACTGGGATACAGTCCTTGAGTATAAGAGACATAATATTCTGATCGATACAGCGGGAACTACTTAGGCTTTGAGTCAGGTATCTCATACAACAGGAGGTACATCAAAGAAAGTCAATAAGTCAAACCTCGTCAGGACCTTTCTGACAGATTTCAGCAAATCGACTAACATCCGCAAATATTTTTTCCTCCAGAAAGATAGCAAAGTGGAATTCCATATGTAAGCATAATGTTGCCGATCAAGCCTACCGTCTACCTTTTTTGTCTGTTCTGTCTGCATGAACATTTATTGCAGTAATCACATCAAATAGATTCCAGATTGTTTAAAATGCAGAAAATATTTTGACAAAGAAATTACTAATCGTGAACCCGACATAGAAATCGCATTACTCATATAGAATTAGAAGGGAGGGAAAAAGGGGGCTGATGAAAGAGTCGATCTTAATTGATTCTGAATATGCAATGAATTTAATGAATGACGAATCAAATGCTTTCATAGTATATGTTGAGCATCTCAAGGACAGAATTTTCCTTGATACCTTGTTGTCCGAGTAGGTCCTCTAGTTTAGCGATGAAGGCGTTGTTCTGGGCTAACTTGGACACAAAGACCTGGCGATATTGGGTGGCACAGTCATACAAAAGGCGGACACCTTAGTTGGGATTACTGTTGAGAGTTTCAAACCCGACCTCAATTTTGGAGTTTTAAAGCTCGTTGGTCCACTTCATCCAAATCATAATATTGATGAAAACTTTTAGTTTGTGCTTGACGACTGTGCTCAATACAAATTATTTTAACCTAGCTGAGGGATTGACCAGCTGAGGGTGTTGATTGCTTCTCAACAGTATGAACAAATTCCCTAGGAATCGAAGTTGATAGATCTGATTTTCGATTTAGAAGCTAACAAATTTCATGGCTTTGGTCATAGTCACAGGTTCATGTACTTTAGTTACGTTAAGTTTAAGCAGCAAAGCCTCAACATCCACTTTTTCTGAATTTAAATATTCCAACAGATATTGGGCCAGTTTCACTTTGGGACTTAAAATTGTTCTGATCCTTTCCTCTGATTGTTCATAAGTAGGTTCAAAGAAGTAGTTAAGGACCAAGAAAAGAATTGATTGACTAGGTTTGTTGATAGCTTCCAACATATGCTTGAACAGATTATGCAAATAGTCTCGATCTCTTTCGAGTTTGACATTGAACTCAATTATTCTGATGAGGTTGAAAGAAAAACCTAAGTAAAATATAGCATTTTGTTTGTTTATAAGGTCATTATGCTTAAAAAGAGCAGTCAGCATCTCGAAACTAAATTGGTAGTAGATGAATTGTATGGTTTGATCGGGCTTGAGAAGGTGGCCTTTGAGGAGAGTGCTAATCTTCTTGATGTTTTTTGACAATTCTTAGGATATTTAGGATGCTATCTGAGGTTCACTGCTGCTGATTTGAATCGACTCTGGCATTTAACGAGCTTACTCCTCTTCCATCATTTCCCTCTCTGATTCATCCTCAATTTCAAGCTATTCCTAGTCAGATTCAATATGTTATTGCTGACAGGCGCTGGCTTTACGACTTGCGTGATCGGCTTCTCCTTCCTGTGGAGGAACTTAGAATATGTTGACTGCTGATTTCAATGCAAAAGGTTATCTTTTGGAAAGATACAGTCTATCGAGATATTGTTCAGGACTAACAAAAATTTCCCTGTAAAATTCCTTCTTGGTTGCACAAAAGACTTCTTCAAGGAGGTCAAGAACATATCTTTAGGAAAAGGTCTATTATTGCTAATTAACCATCTTATTTCCATTTTCATTCTTCAAAGTCTGGTAGTACTCACAAATCAATGCAACAAAACTCGCACATAAGTTGATCAGTTGAGACAGTTCTTGTTGCTCATGAGGCTCTCCTGAATGTTTGAGAGAATGGAGTGAATTTTTGTAGAATACCGTCAACTCGTAGATTAGAGTCGGTGTGAGGTGCAAAATGAGATATAGATTGCTGATTCTCTTGAAGATTAGTCCGTAGAGCATGTTGATCAATTTTTAGAAGGAGCTTAGGGTACGACTAGAATTCCATAAAGAATATCTTCTTTCAAAGGAGTAAAAGTCGAGAATAGTTCTGAACTAAAAAGGATGTCCCACGCTGCTTCCGTTGGGGAGTAACAGTTGACACAACTGCTTAATATACTTCCAACAGCTCATCTCTAAAAATTGTCTTCTTTCGCACTGAGGTAACAGCCCATTTCTCGCAAACTATAGCATCTATTCGATTTATTCTCTCTTTACTCCTTTGTTTGTTGACACTCGAAGCAATTCTAGTTTCATCAAAAGGACAAGTTATTTGTGGGAGTAATGATAATTGGTTTTGAGCTTTTCGAGGTCTGATAGATCAGTCGGCGGAAGACATGTTTTTTCAGGGTTCTACAAATAGTGAACCAGATTCTTTTATTCATAGAGGTAATAAATTGTGACAATTCGGTGCAGCTGAGTATAGGCTGATCGGTAGACTGATTATTGGTTGAAGTCAACTCCAAAAATCTTGATATTCCTGTTGGCAAAAATACAGTTGTTGACTTTGTATGGTAGTATGAACTCATCATCCTCGACAAAACATTGCAAAGATTCTTTCAGGCTCAAACTGATCTGAACTTCCCTACTTTTATCAGCTCTGAAAATTCTCTCCTATCCCCAAACTTTGACACTCAATTATCCTGATTCAGGAGCTTCCAATGCTATACTGAAGCCAGTGATAAAATACTTGTGAGGGTTGTTAGCTTTGATATTAACTTTGAAAGGATGCTCCACTGAAATGTTGTAAGCATTCGTAATATCTTTTGTGTCACGATAAGTATCGTATTTTTTGGGCTCGCATGATCTGACCAGATACATTAGCTTGTGTAACTTTATCACCTTGTTGACTGACATCACAGATTCATCGGTCAGAGGAAGTCGACTTTCTTCTCGCTGATGAAGAAGTTCAGCCGAGACTGAATATGGAGAGAGCCAGACTGTTCCTAATTACTCGACTGCCACCAAAGAATAACTGTTATCTCCCAACTCCAAAACTTCAAAATGTTCAACAGTTTCTTCCTCTGATAGTAAAAGAATATCCAAGTCGTTTGTGAGTCCACTAACTCTGAGTACAGCTAAGGCTCCTCCTTTCTTCTTATTATCGTTTGGTTGGTTAGTTCGGGTGAGAATGCAAGCTATGGAAGATACATTTTCGTTGGAGTGAATGACTTTAGGGTTGATCATTGTGAACTGCCCTTTTAATTTGCTTTAGCTGTTTTTGAGCAACTGTTCAATATCATAGGTCTGGAGCAAGGGAACTTGTCCATTTTTTTGCTAATTCTTGAGGAGATACAACTTTCCAGCTGAGCTAGACACAAACAATTTTTTGTTGAAAAGCACCATTGATTGCAAAGATGACATACCTTGCACTTCAATTTTTTTGTCTGAAATGTTCACAGTTCTCATTTCTCTGAAGTCAAATTCTGCCCGATAAATACTTCCTTCTGTATCAAGAATTAAACATGAGATATTATGACCTTAGAGCTGCACTTCAAAATCTCGAATGGTCTTGTCAATCTGAATTTTGAGTCTACTTCCCGTACGAATTCTCAAATCATCGGCCACATTTCCAAGTCTAATACTGCTTCCATAGCTGAGAGCAAAGACATTGCTTCTTTGTCTAGCTACCCATTGAAATTTACTAATCATCTCTGCACATTTGATATCGCTTTCCATAAACCTTTGAACTTTTCCTTAGTTGTTGAGGACAAAAAAGCCAAGTTGAGCTACACCAATCACTGCTAAGATATTATGTTTTCCAAAAACTAATTGGAAAGGTTCAAATGCTAGATTGGAGTTGTTGATGGAGTTAGTAATGTAAGTCCTTTCTTGCTCATAGTCATTCATCGCTTTGTTGTTCTGTCTTCTTTGCAGCTTCATGCCCATCACCGTCACTGACAGGAGCAAAATTCCATTGGTGTTTGAAGGAAAAGCCAAGAATTTCTTATTTGAAGTCAATAGGTTTCTTTTGCCTATATTTGCAGCATTTACTCCTCTCATAAGACCTCCATAGTCGTTTCTGTTAGTCTTGAAGTAATTAGAATTTTTGAAGAAGTTGTATCTGTCTTTGACAATGTCAGCCCTCGATTTGCCTTGCTATCCCTCGACTTCTGCGTTCATTTGCAGTTCTCTCATGAGGATGTGACGAAGAGGCCTGGCATCAATAGGAGAGCTATACGGATGAGAGACCTGATCAGGTGGTGTAAATTATGGGCTGAACATGAAATTTGATTTGAATCCTTTATCCAAATTACAGATGGATCTTGACGATTCGCTTATGATTTACGATTGATTTTCCTCTGCCCCAAGTTTTTCCTAAATTAGGTCATCTTTAAATCTCGCATATGGATCCCTGTCTCTAGATCTGGAGTGTTCTCTTCTTTCGACTCTTTCCCTCAAGAGCTAGCGATCTTTTTATCTTTCCCTCTGATCCTGTAATCTGTACTCCATCAGCTCTCTGAATCTGATATGTTCACTGTATTACATTTATTCTTCGAGACCCAAGTCAAAGTTCATGGCAAGCATTTCCTCGTCTTTTCTTGATCGAGATTGGCCTGAAAAAATGTTTGATCTAGGCTCAGGTAGAGTCGGTACCTTTTTTGGATTGGAATCATGGACACAAGACCCATCCTTACCTGTGTAATTTAGATCATGGTGTTTGTGCAGGAATGAAGAGCAAACTTGGCAAACAGATATTGAACATGTGTTGCAGGTGAAGAAATGCTGGTCGTGAGAAATTGGTAGCTTGTAGCCTAACAGGCAGTTTTTGAGTTCTTCAATGGGTTCATGGTCTCGATCCTTCATGCCATTTTGTCCTCCTTGCATCACCAGCAGTAAAGTAAGTAGAAGTTGCTCTTCAAGATGTGGGCTTTCAGCTTTGCTTTCATAGTGAATATTGAGTAGCTCTGCTAAAATATCGAAATGCTTTGTGAGCACTTCGATCCTGAGAGTCAACTAGAGGTCGAAAAATATTTGCTTCCAGATGCTGCAATAGCTAAGAACTCTGGTCCTCCACTTGTCTTGCTAACCTTATTGAGGATGGAATATAGTCACTCTTTCAAGCCAATTTTCCAGCAAGTTGTTAAAGTTAAAAATATCTTGACGGGGTAACTTGCCAATAATGCTGAAAAGTTCATCAAAGGAATCCAGGTTTGTGGGGTCTCCAAATATTGTTGGGAATGCTTTGTTTTTGCGGAAGTGCTCAAAGAGCAGAGGAAGCTCGAGGATAGGATTAAGATCATCATATCGCAAAATACCCATATCGATACTTTTCTTCTTCTTTGATTTTCTTTTCTCCTTGTCTTTCTTGCTGGGTTGAGAGTCAACTAGCTTAGCCAGAAAAGTAAGAGCTTCAGGATAGACTGTCCTCAATAAGTCAGGCATAAACTCTAAAAAGTCAATAAACTCTTCAGTATTTTGCTGGAATATTCCAAAAACTCTCTCAAAGAAACCAAAAGTAGCTGTGAGGCGGGAAAAGACATATCTGAGTACTTCGGGATCTTTGACGTCTGCCTCGAAATAGGCATGAACGAGTTTGACAGCAAAAAGATGCTCGGCATCGTTGGATAAAAGAGGCTGAACTTCCCTGATTCGTTCGTTGAGAAGGCCTTTATCTTTTCTAATGAGCTTTCTTAGCATTCTTCTGCTCTCCATCATGATCTTTTTTTCCAGCCAGAGATCACTCTCAACATCATTAGTTGTTTCTTCCTTATAAAAATATCCTGAAAAATCATTGTCTAGCACTCTATTGTATCCTTGTTTCCCTGATAAAAGTTCATTGACAGTGGAACTGAAATTTCCCAAAGAATTTTTAGTATGGATGTTATATCGAGATAGGCACCAGAGATATAGACTCATAAGAGATGTTTCCTTCTAGTTGATCAGTTGTCCAACTCTCTTGCCAAAATTATATTCAAGGTTAGAATACAAACATGCCAGATGAGTGAGAGCATGTTAGTTAGGATCTTCCACAAAGGTAACCTCCATCCTGTTGTTGAGGCCCATCAGCACTGCTGCCAATAGAAGTTTATCTTTGTTGACCTGATCGCTACTGACAGCTTTCAGAATGTCATCTATTGGCTGAGTGAATAAATTTTGTAAGTATTTAATTCTTTTGCTCATTTCCATATTCTCACCACAAAGACCTAGTAACTCTACTTTGATGGGAAGACATGATTCATTCACTTTATTTTCAGTTAGTAACTTTGTCAGTTTATTTTTATTCTCAAAGGATAATTTATCGGACCTGGCTTGACCCAAAGGGATGGAGTCAAGCAAAGGAGTTCCATTGATGGTGTTGAGATTCAGAATGCATCCTAATTTGGAATATATGCTAACTTTATCGCTATTGCACAAGGAAAGATAGAAAATTCTTATTACAAAAGAAGTTCTACTGGCATTCAGGTTAGCTCCCCTTTCTTCCCACATCTCTAGTATGCTAGCAATCAGCTTTTCATTGTAGTTGTGAGCAACAGCAAACAAAACCAGGACCAATTGTTTTTGAGTCATTTCTGGTTCAAAAAGCAACTTAATGTATGATAGCGAGAGAGGTTGTTCGCAATGCACAAATAGATAGGGAGCTATCATGTTGCCAACAGTGCTCGAAAGGAAAGCTTCAGCAACAGGCATTATATTTTTTTTGTACTTCTCCCTTAGTAACTCCAATAGGATCTCTTCAGTTTTAGTACCCTTCAGCTCTAATTTGAACAACTCTTCTAGATTGAACCCCAAATCGAAGAGTCTAAACAATGCTGTTCCGATCCCTCCCACTCCCAAAATTTGCTCGTCGATCGACTGAAGAATGAGACCCAGTTCCTGTTGAATAAGGGTCTTGTCATTAAGGAAAGTAGTTATGAAAAGAATTGTTTTTGGTGTTTCCAGGTTGTTGACAATTTTTAGGTGATGACTGAAAAGAGTCATAACTTCGGTTCTTTTGTTACTCCCAGCAAAAAGTTGACGATAAAAGTTATGAAGGTCCAGGTTGTTGAGAATGTGATCCTTGAGTGAAAAGGAATCAGTCAGATGATAGTTGGAAGGTTCGATGTAACCTTTAACTTCATCTTATCCAGTCAGTTGAATTTGGCTGAGGTACTCACTTTCCTTGACCATCACTTCAAATTATTCAGCAGAGGGAAGCACCACATATCCAAGTTTGCTGTCGTTCAACAAGAACGTCATACTATTTATGGCATCATCATAAAAGCCTTTCTTTACTGTATTTTCCATCATCCTGCAACTCCATTCAGCTATCGACATGATGACCTCTTCATCTGCATCAAATCTACATTTACCTTCTTCCTATTCGAAATTCCTGTCATTGCTAAGCATTGCCAGCAGGGAAGCATGAATGACCTGGCATGCTGTGGCATCTTCAGGGAAGGGAGAATTGACCCGGTAGAGGAATGCGTTGAACCTACTCAGCCTGATAGAGTTCATTCTTTTGCACTTTGATACCGAGTTGTTTTTGAACAGTTTGGCAAGAAAGATCTAAATAGAAGGAGAGGTACTGCTAGGCTGTTGTCTTTTTCATCCTCCATTTATCCTTTGGAAAAGGCATTCAGGAGCGCAAAGGCGACGGTGTCGTAGTCGGCTTGGTTTTCTGGTTACATGATACAATTAAAATGGTACACTCTCTCTAAACTATAAGTCACCTATATTGATACAATAATCAATGAATGGGCAATCATGTTGCTACAGCCCTTGCATCAGATCTATTATGTTGAGAGGGTTCATAATTAATATTAATGAACGGATTACGACTGGGCTTGTCCGCTGATGTGCTTCCTTACAGCACCCCTTAGGTTCTAGCTGCTGACGAACGCCTCAACAGATTCATCTTGGGAACTGCCGCCCTTGCAGGCCAGGGACTCATCGTGGGTGGCTGCTTGTCTTTGTTCTTCCTGCGAAAGACTCCTGTGATCTTCTATGGTTTAGGTTTCGGAGTTGGCACCTCAGTATTTAGGGAGTTGATCAAGTGATTAGATATTGCTTTAATGTGCTTTAATGTGAGATTCACCCTGATAACCTTGATTAACCATAATAATAGCATAAATCATGAGCAAAAAAAAGGAGGAATCTGAGACGCAGCTCAAGATAGTCCTCGTGGGAGACTCAGGAGTCGGAAAGTCAAACATTATCTCTAGATTTACCAAAAACTAGTTCAACCTCGAAAGCAAAACCACCATCGGTGTCTAGTTTGCTACCAAGGTCATCGAAGTCGATGGAAAACCCGTTAAAGTACAGATTTGGGATACTGCTGGTCAGGAGAGATATCGTTCTATGGCTAGTGCATACTACCGAGGTGCAGTTGGCTCTTTGTTAGTCTACGACATCACCCGAGCTTCTTCCTTTGAGAATCTGTAAAAATGGCTGAAAGAGCTCAAAAACTATGGCAATGAGGATATGGTATGCCTGATGGTAGGCAACAAAAGCGATCTGAAGCAATACCGTTCCCTAAAATGTAGCCATTTTGTGATTAAGACGAGCATGGCGAAGAGTATGCAAGCAAAAACGACATGATGTTCATGTAGACCAGCGCAATGGAGGGCCACAACATTGACAAAGCCTTCTCAGTCATGATTACAGGTATTTTCAGCCTTACTCAGAAATCGTCAAAAGACAGAAAATAAATGAATCTAAAAATAAAAGTCCAACGAGAAGGGAGGTTTTACACATGACAAAATTGCAGAAGGAGGGCGATAGGGACAAGAAAAAATGTTGTAATTGATTATAGTTTGTACTGTTTAGCTAGTAGGGATCAGGCATGTGGTAAGATACATAAAGAGAGCATCATTCACCCACTTGTCTCTCAATCTCCTCTAGCTGTTCTCGAATGTTCCTCAAAAAATTTTGGAAATTTTACTTCTCTGTGTTTAGCTGCTCCAGTTGACTCTTGATGCGGGTATTTTCGCTCTTATGATGCGCCAAGTGTCGCTTCCTTATTTACTACATTCTTACAGCTACTCGTGAATACGCTCTAGTTCGGTTGTCAGAGTGCGTCGAATATCAGAGTTTTTGGCATCGAATGCTTTTTCGAATGAATCCTTAGCTTGTCGAAGAGCCTAAGTCTACCTCTTGTAGGTTTTGATATTGCTGGTGAGATTGCTGAGTTATTTCTTAGTAAATTTGGTGCTACCTCGACGGTTGAGAGTCTATTCTTGAGGGACATGATTATTGATGAAGTTATAAATATATTTGGATCATACCGATACTCATAAATTGAAGTAGTCTTCCTCACGTTCTATGTTTATGCTTGTCATCGAATAGTATTGTAAAGGTTGACCTTGCCATGATTCTTCGTTACAAAATAAACTTTCGTCCTCCATCTATAAAGGTTCCAAAGCCCACCGTTGCCTCGAATCTCTGGACATCACATCCTCTTCACACATTTAGTCTAAGGATATTGAACCTTACTCAACGATATCGGGTTCCTGGAACCACACCTTCTTGTCTCGAGGACCTACCTTCAGTTCTTGCTATTTGGCTGCCTTCTGCATGGTCTCCAGATTTCTGGTGAAACCTGATGACCTTCTCGGGTTGTTAATGTTGAAGTTTATGTGTATTTTCTCGAGTTGAGCAGGAGTGAGATACTCCAGGTTTGAGACCTACCTCAGCAATTAAGGTGGGAGGTGGTGAGAGGGGGCATTGAGGAAAGGATTGGGAACTTTGTGATGTCGATATTAGTTGCTGTCACGTTGGTTGGAGCGAGCTGATGTTCTTTGTTGCGGTGAATTGTTGCCGATTAAGGGTGAACTTTTCCAGTTGTCAGTCATAGTGCTCAAATGGAAAATATTCTTTTTATGAAAATTATACATTTCCACACATATTATTGATTCACTGAAGTCCACTGCTTGATAATTCTACTTCTCAAAGCCGTCAAAACCAAAGTCTAAACAGAGTATAAAAGTATACACTAGATATAGTATCAATTCTATCACATTATTCTTCGATATATTGTCGGGGAGACCATTCCTCTATGTCTAAACTGGCCAGCTTGAGGCTCGATATTCTTCATGATATTGTTTCGGGCAGGTAAAGGAGATTGCTCTTTTCTGAGTTGGATCTTGGAGAAGACTTTTTCTCTGTGAGTCTAATTTTCTTTTTCCTTTTTGAGATGCGATTCACGATGTTCTCTATGACTCACTATTCGGTCCCTTGTAGCCTTTTACTCAGACACGAATTTTTTCATTTAGAAAGCCGCATGTTGTGGACTGATCGCCATTTCGATTTTCTTTGCTGATTTTCCAGATTTCCCTTCTGGCAATTTTTGTTGGATCAGTTTGAGTACTCTTGGGCATCTGATTGTACTTAAAAGGTTGACAGTACCCTCTTCAGAGCTATGCATGTATTGAAACACTGCATTTCCCAACAATTAAACAGCTGATGGTCTGTCTTTGAAAGACACACATAAACAGGCTTTGATGACTTCGCTTAATCTTGCTGAATAACAATGAGGGATAGGATCGATATGTCCTTGATTGATCTTTTTGCTGAGACTAGGAAAATCTTTAGCTAAGAATGGAGGCCTCAATGCGGCACATTCATATATCAGACATCCTAAAGACCAAATGTCGCACTTTGAGTCATAAAGTACCCCGTTCCATATTTCAGGACTAGTGTAGTAAGGTGTTCCAGCTTGAGTTGAGGCAAAACCTCCTTCCGTGACTTTAGATATATTCAGATCACCTAATTTTGCCACTCCATCCACGAAAAATACGTTCCCTGGTTTGATGTCCCTGTGAATAATTTTGCTCTTGTGCAAAGTATTGAGGGCTTTCAGCAAATCATATGCTACCTGCCATATAAAGTTTTCATTAAATCGCTGACCCTTCTCTTTTTTCCTTTTGATGAGTCCCTGAGTAAAGATATATATACTGCCAGATCCCCTCCGTCAGCATATTCCATGACGATGCATAAAGTCTGCTGGTTGTTCTCGAAAAAGGCATCATGGTAACTGATGACGTTAGGAGATTCAATGGAAGCCAACAATCTTATTTAGTTGAGTGCCCCATTTCTTTCCTTTTAGTTGAGTCCAGCCATTTTTATCATTTTGATGGCTAAAGGTATCTCAGGTTACCGCTTGTTCCTTGCCTTGACAACCCTTCCAAAACTGCCACTTCCCAGTTCCATTAAGAGCTCGTATTTATCCATCGTGGAAAAAGAAGAAAATATACTAATACTAGTTATTGATATCTAGTGATTTATAAGATAAGGAATATTTGTAGCTGTGGAATCGAGTATTTAACAGTCATCAATATATAAATCTTATTCATCATATGAAAACTCAGGCTCATCTGTTGCTGGTTGAGTGGCGAAATGGAATATGCTAATGTGGTGCATCCATCGAATTTGATCTGTGGATGCTAGTTGGTTGGTCCTTGACTTTTACTAATGACCTTAGCACATCGAAAGAAGCCTTGCTCATCAATGCTGGCATCTACCTTTCATAGTCGACATCTGAATAGGATAATATTTACTTCTAATTCGAGGTAGGTCGTCCATTATTTCGTTGGCCATCTCCCCGTACTTCCTGATCTGCTCTGAGTATTAGTTGGGTATGGATGTCGCTTTTTCTGAATGAAGAAGAGTCTTCTTCAGTTCAGAAAGCCATACTCCTAACTTGTGCTGTCCCATTTCATTATTGATCTTGAAGAAAAGAGTGTGAGGATTACTGTAAAACGAAAACTTTGTGTGCATGGCGACTATCGGTTCTGTTAACTTAGCGAATCTATCGAATTTATCTTTATAGTTCCGGTAGTATATCTCGAGCTATGCGTAGAGCTTGTTCTTCTGGAGGGTAAGTTCTTACTGGAAGCGATAAATGATGTTATTGAGCTCTTCTTCGACTTGAAATTTGATCGTGTTGATATGATTCTCAATAGAGTTGAAGTGTTGCTCTTTCTACTCCTGCCACTTCAGAAGTCCCTCGACTCCCTTTACACCAAGCATTTCTCGATGAATCCTACTTACTTCTTTTTTCTCTTTATCCACTCTTCCACACAGTTCCTCCATTCCCCTTGTCAGATCCATGATGTTCAGCTCATGGCCATAGTGTCGTTACTTATGTCGATAACTGCTTTTACATTCCTCACAGAAGAGTGGCCAGCCTTAGCACTTGGAGTCAAGGCAGATATAAACAAGAGGACATTTGCGATGTTAGGGACAGTAGAGTGGTAGTCTGGAGATTAGTGAGTGTTCAAACATTATTTAAATTCACAGTATATATAATAACTGAGCTAATGTTGAGGAAAAAGCAATACAAATAAGAATAGCAGTATAGCCAGTACCACTCTCTTCTCGTCCCCAGACCGAATGGCAGACGAGTCACTGTCTATTTCAAAAGATACCAACCTCCCCAAATGACGCCAGAATCTCTTTACCAGCTCATCAACAGTCGCGGTAAACCACCCAGCATTCCTTCTGAATATCCTATCGACCGCACCCTCGAAATGTTATCTTTCGATGGCGACCTGGAATTCATGAGAGGGGTGTCACGTAAACTGGGTAGGGTGAGAAAGTTCATCAGCGGAGAAAGCAAATATCAAGGAAAATAGGTCCATTTCTGCATAGTTGTATTCAAATTTTAGTATGACCTTGTGAAATGTTTTGTTGATGAGTACCTTCAAAATATTGTCAATCAACTCGCACAAGGAATCAGAGTCTCCGAAGAGGAGCACTAACAACAAAGGAGAGAACTGATTGCTGAGCATATAGGAGAAGAACTTGAGGAGGCTGAGAAGTTAGCAAAATTGCATGAAGAAGGTTTCAACCCAATCACCAACAAGTTCGGATAATTCAAGGTAGACAAATAGGCTAACTTGAAAAGTAACTATAATATTATTCAGTGGTGTAAGAACTCCCCCAAACCAAGCGCAAGAAAAAACAGCTGGAGAAAAGACAAAAAGAGAGACAGGCTCAAGAAGTCTCGGGATAAGAGGAGTGATTTATTATTGTTGTGTTTTGAGGATATTAATTTAAGTGGTTTGTTGAAAATGGAAGATGATGAGTACTCACTTTCTCCCCAGCAGGAACCTCAGCCAAGCCAAGCCTCTGGCAAGTCCATGAAGGCTATCTATTAGAAACTCCAGGGACAGCAGGAGCAAAAGTCCAGGAAGATCAAAAAATAATAAAAAAGCAAGACAAAGTCCAAATCTGAAGAAAAACTCAAGCCGAAGTCCAAGAAAAGGGAATAGGTTGAATAAACTAAGTAAGAGAAAACAAAAGGGGATCCTTCATGCGTACATACTGCTTAATTTAGAAATATGTCAATAACAAGGAACTTGAAGCCAACCTCAAGCAGAATGCTTTAGCAGGAGTTTTGAGCATTTTCAACATGATCAAAAAGACTCAGAATGAAAGAAAAGCCGAATGAATACATCAATTGTGATTTTCTGTCGAATTCTATTTTTATAAACGATGAACAATCTCTTAGAAAGAATTCAAGAGCTACATATTGGAAATGCTCATATGAAGAGAGATAACAATAACACTCTCAACAGAATCAGAGCAAAGCAATTGAAAAAATAACTTCTAAAGAGATAACTATTTCTACTCAAGCAAAAACTTGCCATCGAAACCCAAAAGAATATCTAAAAATATCATTAAACTCACTATGAAAGTATAAGATAAGCAAAAACTGTAAGAAAAGGTCATTTTAATGCTTAGAAGGAAATGCAGAGCCTGTCAGCATAGTTCGATAAAATTCTTTTGTAAAGCAAATAATATAGGGGAGAAGCCAGGCGTTAGGCAAGGGAAAATCTCAATATTATAGCCGCAAAAATGCGAGATCTTCGCAGAAATCTTTATACATAATGATTTTAAGATGATATATGATCAATCACTGTCTGAGTAACTCGGTCACCTGCCCCACCACATCTTTGTTAATTTCAGGGTATTAATTTTGGTATATTTTCAAATCACTGAGAAGATTTTGTTTGTATTGAGTGAGATCGTTACGATTTCTGGAATTGAGGAAGATGATTCTGTACATTTAGAAAAGTTTTTGGATGTATAGAACGATGATGTCCTGATGACCTTTGGTGTTGTATGGGTCGATCTTGCTGAGATATTTCATCACACCTTCAAAATTTTTACGATATTTTGCAAATTCCTTTTCTTCTGTTTCAAGTCTTTCTTTATTTCTATGTTGAACGCATTCTCTCAATTCTCTTAGTTTCTTCAGGAAATATAAAATGATTTTATCTTCTGGGTTCATGTTGTTTTAGAGATACACCTCAACATCCTCCACAAGTCTCTTGCTTTATCTTCGTTTGTCTTCAGTTGGGTGACCGATAAAATGCTGTTGGGGAGAGAAAGTTTGCTGTTAGAGCGAATTATAGTGGAAGATGATAAGTTGAACCAGCAAATGTTCCTGTAGCTCCTAGAGCCTGACCTCTCCACATCTTTCTGATAGTTTGAGATATTAATCCTCGTTTTTCAGAGGAATGCTGTTCAGAATGGATGTTAGGAGATATCTACTTGCTTTATTGTTTTATTGAGATAGAGCACCTAAATCGATCACTTTGAGATCTCCAATCGATACGATCAAACTTAAGCAGTGCTCATTGATAAGCTCCTTGTATGGAAAATTCTCTTTTTCTCTTACAAGGTTACCCAAAGCTGAACTTAGATAACAAATGTAGGTGTTGTATTCCTCCAGATATTGTGCATCTTTGAGGTAGTTGAGATAATTAACAACTTGTTCAACACATCTGTTAATAATTTCCTCTCCCTCATGCTATTTGCTTTGGAGATAGACTACCGAAGGGTTGGAGAGTAAAAGGATAAACAGGTGGATCAGCTCAACCCAAATGCTATTCTATCTGATGACTTGCTCGAGCTCGTCATAGAACCTAAAAATAAACTGGTATTTGCCCAAAGCCATCAGTCCAATAATCAAGCTAATGATTCCCTAATCATTGAGATTTTCTGTTACTTTACTTTTGGCTAGTCTGAAGTATTGATTGACTGCTTTATTGAACTCTTTTTCCCTGTTTTTCTCTGATAGACGACCTCCTGATAGACCTAAGGTCATCAAGAGAAGCCAAGGCTCATCAAGACAGTGAGTGGCAGTGTCACATTCTTAAAAAATGGACTAAAAGGTGCTGGTAGCAATCAGTTTGAGAATGCGTTCATAGATGGACATGTGGGATGAAATCACAATATCTGAAAAATAAGGCTCCCCTTTCTTGAAGTATTCTAACTCCTATAAAACAATTTATATGTTTTCAGCAACTACCTTATCTTGTCCTTGAATTTCCTCCAAAAATCTACTTTTTTGACCGCTTCTCAGTAAAAAAAACATTTCTCTCCAACTTCCGGGATCTTCTTCAATATATTATTCACCTTGCTTGTAATTTCCAATCACCTTAGATTTGTTTCTGTCAAATTTTTCTTTGAATAATTTTTCAAGAGCTTCAAGAGAAACAACTGCTAGATAATTTTTGGGACTGATTGTTGTACTTGTGTCCAAATTGAAATTGAGAGCCATTGCTATCTGACAGCATATCAGAGGAATCCACTTTTTCGGCTCCCGGAAGTTGTGCTCGAAAACAGTATAAAGTCTTTAATGCAAAGAATTAATAGTTCCTTACTTCACAAGATCTCCATATTATTGTATGACTTCCACAAGTTCTTATTTATTTGTGTTAGAAAAAGATTAAGACTGAGGCTGCTCAATCAATCTTCCAGATATTTTTTTGAAGTTATCCCTAGTGATCTTCTTCAAGGGGTTCACTCTATTGTTTCCAGAAGGATGGTTCATAGATACCAAAATGGCGCGATAGGCAATGTTCTCCTCACACTGGAATGAAAAGTCGTCCAAAGGAAGATCTTTCAGGGAAGGTTCAAGTGGGTTGTCTTTTAATTCCTTTTGCTCCTCTATCGACTCAAGGATGGCAAGCTTTCTTTGTTGTTCATGGACAGTGATGACTTGCTGTTGCAATTCTGTTAGGTTGACTCCTTTTTCTTTTATCCAATGCTAAGTTGTGGTCTTTAATTGAGCTTTATTCCCGTAAGTTAGATTAGCCTGCTTAATTCGGTTAGATAGCCCTCTGAGATTGTTGATGACTGGTTTCTGCCCTTGGGAGTCAAAGGTGCTTCCAATTGATTTGAGCAATTGGACCGATAGACTGTTTGATTGGGTCTCGAGCTGATTTGCTTGTCCCGCTAGCCACATTTGTTGCAATATGAGAATATTATGATATTAGCTGAGTTCAAATGAGTGAGCAATAATATTGATAATTAACAGTTGCAAATTGATAAGTGATGCTACAAATCAAGCAACTATGGCATACCAAGCCAGAAAGATATAGAACAAGAGGATTGGATAAGTGCAGAGGAACTTCTTGGTCTCGCTTACTAAATCTCTCATGACAATCAGACATGATATTGTGCTCCAGATCAACCCAATTAGCACAACAATCAGGTTAACAAAAGAAGGTGTCGATGAAGGCAAACAAGCCACAATGAAGCCAAATATGGCCAAAGGTAGCATACAGTACCCAATCACGCTGATTGACTGGAAAATCGACCTACATTTTGAATGAACGTACCCTTTGTTGCCCAGAAGTCTGCAGTTGACACTGGCTAGGAAAGACCCGATCCAGAATATGAGGAACACATTCACAAAAGAATCGTATATGTACTATGCGTGTGCTTCGATTCCAATGGCGATAGTAAAAATAAAGCAGATGAGTAGTGGACCCCATAAATCCCAATCCTTTAGTTTTAGGATGGCTTGATCTCGATCTCCCGGAATCATCAGAAGAGTATACTTGATCTTAGAGCCCACACTGAAGACCTATTTTTTCTGAGTAGATTCCAAGTTACAAGAGTATCGAGAGAATCCTATTCAAAGCTGTCTTCGTTGTTTCCGTAGTTGTCTGCCATTTTTAAATTATAATCAAATCATCCGAACATGAAGCCATATCAAATCAGTCAGTTAGATATTTAAGGTCGTCATCCCCATCTTTGTCATTAGTTTCCACCTTCTTGACCACTTGTCTTTCTTGAGGAGGAGATCTTTTCATGTCTAGTCGTCCCACTGTTCTCATGATCGGCTCTTTCTTGTCATTATTGCGATTCTTCCTTTTCTCCTACTCAAGTTTGTTGAACAAAGCTGTCTCCTCTCGTTTCTGGGTATTCTTGTTCTTCTCAAGCTGAATTCGCTAAATAGGTTGACACATACCAATCTTTTTATTTCGCTTGGGCTTTCGAGGTAGCATTCAACTAATTTCTACCAAAGGCGCTCCATACATATTTCAATAGCCTGAATAAAGAAAAAGATACAGAAAGGACAGTCAACGACTATGAATTTCTGGATTAAAGTTCAGGTAAGTAGAGATTGTCTTTTCCAGTCCCCATTATTTCCTTGAGACCGTCGTACTATTGAGTGATAGTGGCCTTGATATCTTTATTGTCTTTCTAGTCAAGCAGGCTGTTCTGCTCTTTCTTTTTCTTTAAATGCTTTATCTGGTTATCCAAGTCAAATAACTGCTTCTCTAGCTGTTTTTTCTGTTCCTTGTGAGATTCGAAGGCAGACTGAAGTTCATTTTTTTTCTCCTAAGATTTAATCTTCAGTTCTTGGTATTTTTGTTCAGCTATGTGGGAGTTTTGAATGTTGAAAAGATTATTCTACTCCAAGTTATTGAAATATTATATGAGTTAGGAAGGCTCTTTGAAATACATTTCTTCATCGTACATTATCTATTCAATCTCCTCACTTTCTCCACTTTCCTTCAGCTTTGCAAAATATTTCTCAAAATCATCATTTGAAACGACTGAAGAACCTGATTTTTTGGATAATGTGCTCGAAGAGAGTTGATACTATGCTTTTAGTCTGTCTTTGATTTATTTCAGTCTTTTATCTCGTTTGTTGGTCTGATTTTCCACCCAATCGTTAGGAGGCAACTGATTGAGGAAATTTTTATATCTTAAGGCAGAAGAAATTGCTTATTCATTTCTGACTTTAAGGGTACGGAGAGAGTTAACTGTGATTTGTCTTGCTTTGATTTACTGCTCTTTTGCTAGCCTCTTTTGTACTTGCTTCTCAAACTGCTCCTCAATTTTCTTTGTTTCTGCCTTGTACTTTTCATAGTATTGCTCAAAATCTTATTTATCTCTTTCGAGGATCTGGTTGCTTTACTGGAGAGCTTTTGATCTTTCTTATGTTTGACTGGTGAGGTTTTCAATCTACTTTTCAATGATTCCGTGAGTCATCGTCACCAGAAACATTTCCTTCTTCTGCTATAGAATTTAAACAATCGTTTAATTTTTACCGACCAAATCTTTGTTTTTCTTTCGCATTTGGATAATTTCAAGAGCGCTTTCAATCAGTTTTTTTTATTTTTGGTTGAAAGAATTGATAGGAACATACTTATCGTCTATCGCTGTCTGGTAATTATCGAATCTCTTCAGCTTGGAACGACATGATGATGTCTTTTTATCCCAAATTTTAAGATTTTTCTATTACTGTATAGAAACATTGCTACCATGAGGTTTTATTCCTGTTGGAGAAGCAGCTAGTTATCGTTGGGAAGACGCATGCTGCTCTATGGTTTGGAGTTAATTGGAGGCAACTTAATCATACAAGTATTACCTTGAATTCGTTCATGCTCATGATGTTTCTTGCCCTTAAGTTATATTATTATTTAAAGCCAGTCTTGAAGAAAGTCAGATGAAAAATATTATAGAAGGAGGATCACTCATTAAAATCTTTCCTTTTTTGCAGAACCTATCTGATCTTTTATAGATCCTGACATGTCTAATTCCTCAATTCCCATACTGCTGCTGAGCCTCATCAGGTAGTCAGTCAAACAGGTGACTCTCACATTTCTAGGACTTTGGAAGAAATTGACTCGGCTAGTCGGAGTTCCAAAGTTACAAGCTGGGGATCTGAAGCTCATTCTGCTCATATCAATTTCAAGTCCGTTATATATTTGTTCTGCTGGCTTTTCAGCCTCTTCATTGATCTCTATGTTAAATTCAGGATCGTTAAACTCAATCTCTTCAGCTGATTCTACAATGCTTGCAAGCCCTGATTCCTGTCGGTCCCGAGAAAATGTTGATGAGTCAACCAATGATTCTTCCTGCTTGGAGAGAGGAGCTAATATTTTAATGACAGGGGATAGTTATAGAGAAGGAGGAGGTGAGTTAAATTCTAATTTAGGAGATTTGACCTATCTTCCTCTGGTAGTTCTGACAGTAACCTTAGATTATTTCTTTTAACTTTTGACTTCAGACTCAACATCTATTTAATCTTAGCTATCGGAGTCTTCTTCTTCACTGTCTTCTCTGTTCATTTCCTGGTAATAGTGTCTGAAAATTTGTTTATCTGTTCTTTGACCTTTTTATTCTTCTCTGACTTTTTCATAAATTTAATTGACTTTTTTAAGTAAGTCAAAGACTTTATCATATTAGTATTTTTCCTCATTGCTGATTTTATCGTTTTTCTTGGGTTTATAATAGGAGAAGGATATAATTTGAACCCTTATCTTTTAACAGATCTCATCCATGTATTCCTTGGACAAACCTTCCCTAGCTAAATAGGTGCAAAGAGTTTAGTCATCATCCTCGTGGAGAGAGCCAAATATTTTTGTCATGGTTGAAGGTTTGATTTATCTCATCAAGCTTGTGCTATTTTTGGAGCCCAAGAGCTTACCCATTCTTCTGAGATTTCGGCGAATCATCGAATAAAAATAATTCTTTATGCTATTGTCAGACCTACATAGATTAAGATGTACCTTCCAGGCATTTTATCAGAGATTATCGTCCATTTGCTTCCGTACTCTTTATGGAGGACAAGAAGCAATTCTTAGTCGTTTTTAGTCCATCCTTTCTTCTATATAGAGGGGTCCAGGTGATTGTACCATCTGCCATAGGGGATCTTTTACCTCTAACGGCACTGCTTGCCAGTTCTTTTTTTGAAGTTGAACTAAGAGGAAAGTCTTTTGGCGATCAAAGCCCAGTTCTTAGGTTAGTAGTCGGCAGCTATTTTCCTGAAAACATCGTCTTACTAATATTGATCCAGCTATACTCTTTGGGTCCATACGCGTCGGGAACTCATAATGTAAATAAAATCAATATACACTTTCTAAAAAATGAAACAATGAATACTTGACTCCTCCCGACACTTTCCGATGCTTCACAAAGTCCCCTTACCTTCTCTAAACATTATATCGTATCTTTGTAATATGTTTTTGTATATTGTCAGATCGAAGTTAGTTGTTTGTTCGGCAGTATGATATATTTAATGTTATATAATAGAAGTTTTAACTTAATCAAACCGATTTAAATATGCATAAGAGTTCAAGCACAAAAACTCCTTCCACTAAGCCGAAAGCGCTCTCTATGAAAAGAAGCGAAAGTGAATCAAAAAAAGCAGAATAAAATATTCCATAGGGCATGTCCGATGTTTATCCTGTTAGCGACAAAAGCTAAAATGTTAGGGTGAGTGTTCGAATTAGACCCATGAACGAGTCTGAGAAAAGTAGAAACGATTCAGCTTGTCTAAATGCAAATGATGAAAACACTTTGATAATCACCCAAAAGTAATTAAAGGTCTATGTAGAGGCTCACAAAAAAGCTACCAATTTAATCACGTACTTTCTCCCAACTAAAATCAAAGATAATGCTACAACAGATGCAACGTCTCCGAACTTATTGATTCAGCTATTGAAGGCTACAGTGCAACAGTCTTTGCCTATGGACAAACTGGCTCAGGGAAGACATACACCATGGCAGGAAAAGAATAAATTTTTGCGAGAGAAGTATACAAGCAAGATGAAAGAGAGGGGATCATACCCAGAGCCATCCAGTAGCTCTGGAAAAAAATAAGATAGAAAAAGAGCAACTACTTAGTCAAGGCAAGCTTCACAGAAATATACAACGAACAAATTAAAGACTTGTTGAACCCTCAGTCTGGAGTACTTCACTGCCGATGGAATCCATCTAATGGCTTTTTTGTTGAGGACTTAATCGTGGTTGACTGTAGCAATGTTGATGACATGATATCTGTGCTGCTGGAGGGTATGAAGAACAGAAAAAGTGGATCACATGAAATGAACAAAGACTCTAGCAGAAGTCACTCCATCATGACGATGTACATAATCAGTGAATTGAAGCAAGGGTCACAGAATATAAAAAGATATGGAAAAATGAGCTTTGTAGATTTAGCCGGAAGCGAGAGGTTAAAAGAATCTAAATCACAAGGATAAATGATAAAAGAAACAGGGAATATTAATAAGTCTCTTTTCACTCTTGGTAAAGTCATCAAAGGGCTGACAGATAAGAAAAGTAAAACACCCTATATTCCTTACCGAGATTCTAAGCTGACCATGTTGCTGATGGACTCACTTGGGTATGTTGTGATTTATATAGAGGAAACTCAAAGGCCTTGATGATAGCATGCGCTAGTCCCTCAGTGGTCTACTACGATGAAACATTGTCGACTCTCAACTATGCAGCCAGAACGATGAATATAAGAAACAAACCGTTAATTCAGATGGATCAAAAAGACCAGGCTATTCAATAAATTCAATCTGAAATTGATGAGCTCAAAAGATAAAATATATATCTGAGAGAACAATATCAAAGATTGAACAAAGGGTTACCTATCAAAATCCCTTAGCTGTCAAAGCAGGATATGATTAAGACTTCAAAATTTGACATGAGCTATAGCGGCCAACTTCCTCCTATCGACAAAGAAATGTATTCAGCTAAAGGTTAAAGTCACATCAAAAGAAGAGACATGGGCAAAAGTTCAACTGACAATGTCATATCTGAGTACCAGTTGAAATTTTAGCAGATTAAGAAAGAAAATTAAACGATGAGGCGTCAAAAATAATAATCAGAGGATTCTTACTCCAAAATGATGGAAACCAACAACACCATTCAAAGCAAACTAGAAAATCTTGAACAAATATTTTTGAACAAAAAGAAAGAAAACCCGAATGACAATGAAATTGTCACAAGCAGTCTCTTGACCGAAAATACTGAGCTCAAAAAAAAATTAAGAGAAATCGAGAAGGAAAAAAGAGAAGTCAGCCACTAACAATCAAATAAGATAATCAACGATACTGGCTTCATCAGAAACTAAAATGACCAACTTCAGAAATAAATTTAACGTATGCAAGGCAGAGAAAGAGAGCTCTTAGAATAGCTTCAGAGGAGGAAGGGATGATTTGTAATATTGTATGCATAGAGATCATCAGTATAAATTCTTTTAGATGAGGAAGCGACGAAGAGCGAATATCTGATATACTCCGCAAAGCACGATGATGGATACTTCTATAATGCTCAGAACAATGATCCTCTTTTACTTGTGAACATTACGTGTAACAATCTCGTCCTCCAAATTTCTCTCCTTATACTGATGCTTCTTGATCAAAGCGCTGACCTGTTTCATCTCCCCAGCTATGTGATATATAGTCTTGAGATTTTACTCGGAAGCAAGTTCTGCTGGAACTTCCACTTGCCCTATCAGACTTTCAAAGTCCTCGTTAGCAGTGAAACCAACATAGATGGGTTTAACCTTCTGAGAATACCTGGCATAAGTGAAGGAAACGCAAAGCTGATAAGGAATATCTATGATTCTGGTGATTTGTACTGCTCTGTAGTTAATAAGAGTATCGATAGGTGATGTTGTCTCCCATCTCAACAAAATTCTCTTCCTCGGAGGTCAGCAACTGAGA
>Ga0100402_1001652_pt1 | contig 25680 bp, 15 predicted proteins | sample CryGeyme20150102_FD_80419 | JGI IMG/M metagenome (GOLD analysis project Ga0100402, IMG submission 80419) | Groundwater microbial communities from Crystal Geyser aquifers in Utah, USA - Crystal Geyser metaG 2015-0102 | ecosystem: Environmental > Aquatic > Deep subsurface > Groundwater | place...
CTGTTAAAAATAACGGTTCATATTACTTAAGCCCAACAAATGCTACTTCCAAAAACAACCCCGGGAATGTGTTTTTCCCCATCCCGGGGCAGTTTTGGAAATCCCGGGGTAGGGATATCCCTCCATTGGTGACAACAGATCTGTTCTTTCCTTCGAATTAGGTCTACTAGCTAGTAGTAGTAGTAGGTAGTACTCTACCGGAGTATCGTGCTAGAATAATGCATTAGTAGTACCAGGTAGTTCCTATCAGGCGACGTCTTGCTAGACATTTACCAGGGAAACTGCTTAAAGGGTATGAAGGGATCAGCTTTCTTCATCTGGCACTCCAAGGAAGTGCTCCTGTGATCATTATCATTCAAAGGTGAGTGGGAAGGAAGGTGGTGACGTGAGCTAGAAGTGACGAATTACCATCCAACAAACAAACGCACACACACAAAATGCATATACTTCTACTAATGCGTACCCATGAAATCCATTGTCCTAGTCGTCCATAATATTCATCTGGGCGCGAAGGAATGTATGCATTGCGCTTTTCACCCATGGCAATCCAATCTCGCCTGGTGTCAAACATTAGAATTCGTGGGAGAGGTGAGAGGTGGGTGTCAAATTATTGTATATTCGTTGGAAAGAACTTGTCTGCAAAACAGTTTACACACTACACATTTACCAATCTTTTTTTGATCGCCATCTACCAAAAGCTTGAACCCATTTGCAGCATTCATCGTACGGCAAAAATCGTGGTTTGGCCTTCAGGAAACGACGTGTATTGGCTTCTTCCAGACGTAATTTGTTGACCCTGTAACTCAAGTCTTCAATCAATTCACCACCACAACCCACAGGTTGTTCACCAAAGTCGTTGAATATTTGCTGTTTGTCGTCCTTTTTCTCGTCCTCATCTTTGCCGGCCGTGCCCAGAGCCGCTGCGCCTCCTCTTCTGCCGACAAGGTTGTAACAACTGATGTTGTTCGCTGTAGTAGTAGTCAAGGCAGCGTGAGATACAGTAAACCCTTCCACTCTTACCGCAAAAAGTGATGCAAGGCAGACGAGACAGAAGGATCTCCAGGTTCTCAATGATATGCCAGACTGCCGCCTTCTGCGGAAATTATATCCCCATGGCGTCGTAGAAGCAGACAGGGACATCCATTGTTTCTCTGCGCCTTGATCAACAAATATCATCTTGGCATTGGAGTATCTTGTAAATTTATTGATACCCACAAAATAATTGCCTTATTTTCTATCCACTTTAAAACAATTCAACAACTGCAGTGCTCCGAATGGAAATCCTTTATGAAGTCAAAAATAACCTTTCATATTGTTGCAAACTTCAAACAGTAGAATTTTTTCTGGAGGCCAGGTATTCGAATTCTGCCTGCCACGTTATTAGATACTTTCTCAGAGGAATTTGAAGTCTGACGATAAGGTCAAGGATAAAGTGTCTGATGGGACTGAAAATAAGAAGTACTTGTACTTCTCGAGTAGTAGTAGACTACTACTAGTAGTACCAGGTAGTAGTAGCACCACCAACCAGGCGGTACTACTAGACTACGTAGTTCTACTACTACTCTACTAGCTAGTCATACTAGTAGTATTAGTAGCGTAGCTACTAGTAGTAGTCTAGTAGTAGTACGGAGTTCAAATTTGACAATAGTAATAGTAGACTAGCTAGGTCTAATGCAGTGAGACATCCGACAACTACTACATCTATAAAGTTTAGCTTAGCTAGCGAAGCACGGGAAGCTCCGATAAAGCACAGCTATCGCGAGTAGGGATGATATTTGTACTTTTTCTATTTCCGCAATGCCAACCGGACAGCACCTCATTCTCGTGCATGCAGACAATGGGTCCTTCTCGACCCGGTGCCCGATCCATACACAGAATCTTCCCCCCGCGCGCTATCCGTTCAGCTGTCTTGATTGGTTTTGAGTCCAACTTCCAGATGGAGAGTCGGTCTCCTTGGGCCACCAAGAGCTCAGTATCAGTGGACCAGACAATGTCTGCTACAGCTTCCTCAGTGGCAATGCTAACTCGAATAGTGCCATTCTGCACGTTCCAAAACTTGAGGCCATCAGCTCCACCAGATACAAGGATGTTGGGTCGATTGGGACAGAAGGATAAAGTACACACCCCAGTGTGTTCCACCGTGTAAAGAGGCCGAATGGTATCTCCTCGCTTATTGGCGTCCCAGATTTCAATCATGCCGTCACCAGCACTAGCAATTCTGTTGTCTTGCCAAACGAGGCATGAAATGAAATGCTGCTGTTTCTCTTCCTGATTTTGTTCTGATAGCAAGTGAAGCATGTAGTGGACAACATCCGCTTCTTCCAAAATGCTTCCACGGTTCGTCAAAATATATCGCTTCATCCCGATTTGACTCGCTACCAGCAATTCGTCGCCTGTCTGGTTCCAGCACATAGCGGTGACCAGGCCAATGTGGTCGTCGAACTCAAATAAAACACTGTCGAGATCCATATCCCATATTTCAACGCTGTTGAGTGTTCCCAGAGCAAGGAACGATCGTCTCTGATCGCCCACGGTCGTGCATGTGGGATTCCATGATACACAACTGATGGGCGCACCACATTCGGTGCTCGTAAATAGCTCAGCATCTCCATTGTTCCACAGGAACAATTGGTCATTCAGAGCCACAGCTAGAGTTGGGCCTTTCCAGCTAATGAGTCGTTTTAGAGTTGTGCTCGCCTGACTGTTTGGAGCTTCGAGAGAAAAGCAATGGATAAGTGTAGAGCCCTTTGTTCGTCTTGGTGCGCAATCGTCAAGTGGACTATTCGAAGACGACGACAGAAATTTGACAGGGAAAAGATCGTGCTCGTATGGGTTGGTAACATTATTTTGAAGCAGTCCTTGTGTTTTGCTTAATTTGCGTGTTTCATCGCTGTTGTTGTGAAAGGATAGGATGCGCGTCGGAATCTGACTAGATCCCCAGAATATTTTCCGCAATTGTCGTTGATACTCCTCTTCATTTCGAAGTTGTTTCGGTGACTTTTCTTCATCGTGGCTTTTTGTAATGTTTTGGTTGTGACTCGTCAAGCAGCAAGCGTTGGCAAATGAGGACGTGTGCGTGGCTCGTTGGCTTGGAATGAATCGATCCGGTATGCTGGTCTCGACGGCTCTCCGACGACCTCGAGTACTAGTAGCAAAGCGCGATGAACCTGACGAAAAATAAAAAGATGTTGGTCTTGAACTTGAAGGCAAGTTATGTACAGAGGATACTATGGGTGGAGAGATTCTAGGGACCGAAACGCGTACTGTAGTGTTGTTGGTAGCCTTACCACGCAGCGGTGGGGTCGGTGAAAGGATAAAGGAGTCGTTGGGCGAGAACTTCATTCGTACTGTAGCGATTTATAAAGTCTGCAACAAGTTCGCGTGAATTATTGATACAAGGCAAATTATTATAATTAGCACGCGATATTGTGATTTTTTAATGAAACAAACGTAAAGGATGATTGAATTTCTGCATCCTACTTAATGTGTGGGATGAAACGACGTACAACACGCGAACCTCCGTGGGAAACGGTATGTATCGAAATACACGTTTTCTCGTCCACTTTGTTTCCGTGAGGATGAAACGAGCTTGTTATGGCATTTCCTTTGTTGCCTTTTACCCCTTATACCTCGGTGTCAGCGTTGGTTGGAATAGAATCTCCTAACTGTGTCTTGATGGCAGTAGTGCCTGTAAGAGAATTCAGCCATAGCCATCTCTTTCACAAACAAAAAATACTGTATCGTCCTCGTTCCAAATTTGCTCGTCTTTTTTTGTTACCCTTTTCATTTTTAGCACTAGCATGCGTGAATGCATGTATTGTTTACACACAAACCTTCATTTTATTTGTTGTTGGCCATGGCTGCCTTTTTGGCTTGCACTCGTTTCCTGAGTTCTACAAGTTCGTCTTCCTGTTCTTGCTGCTGTTCTCGTTTTTGAAATTTGGCCGGCTGATAGTACAAAACGACCAGATATCGTCCCCCGACATTAAATCCTGACAAATGATCAACGGCAGCCTTGGCATCGTATATGTCTTCGTACACGACAAAGGCGGTACCCTTGGTATCCTTATCTTTGTTGCCCAACCGTATCTGGTACACGGCACCGTACTTTCCGAAAATAGCGTACAATTCTTCTGCCGTTATTTTAAAGGGCAAATTACGAACGTAGAGAATACGATTGACTTCGGGAGGAAGTCTAGACTAAAAAGTAAGGAAGTATGTGTTTTGCGTGTGTGGGTGTGGGTGTGGGTGTGTAAGCGCGCAGAAAAAGGGAACAATGTTCGTTGTTTGTGTGAGATGGACAACCTACAATGGATGACATTTGACAGACCACGTGTGGTTGTTTGTGGTTGATTTCACTGGAAAGAAAGGACTTACATTAAAAGAATTTCTCGAAGTCATACTACTATATAATATATATTTACTTTTCTTCTGTCTTGCAACGAGTAGCTGGTGTATTTTTGGCTTGTACTACTACTCAGTAGTTACAACTAGTAGCAGTAAAAGGAATAATTGCTGCTGTGGTAGCGCGGAGGAATCGTTCGATCTGTCGTTACTACTATTAGTCTACAGTAGTTGCTGAGTTGTTGTTGGATTTATTATTAATTTTTTGTGGTGGTTTGCGCGAAGGCCAGATGAATCCCATTTGTGACGTGACTGAAAATATGTTTTGGAATACTACAATAGCAATAGCTACTAGTAGAGTGGACTAAATAATGATAAGAAAATTATTATGTCATCATTGAATTTGATTTCACATCACACATACGTAACGGCGAATTCGAAAGCTTGATTGGTGGTGCTGTTTTAAGTTTTTTCATTTGGTATTCCTCTTTTTTGGCTTCCTCCGGCGGTGCTCTATAATACTGTAATCTTTTTCACGAAACAGTTCAAAGGAAAGACTAGCAGTAGAATCAGTCACTAGCTACTATTAACGTAGTACCATCCCCAGTGTACATACAACATACATACACATCTGACTACCGTTTAGTTAAGATGATGATCTTATCGTTGCTTCTGCTGGTCCTCCCTGTACATTCTCTCGCATCTTCCAATCCTCCTCCTCCTTCCACCACTACCACCACCACAACAACAACAAATAATGATAATGATAATTCCATGAAAAACATCCAATCGGTCGTAGTAGTCGGGGGGACTCACGGAAATGAATACACGGGTGTCTGGTGCATCAAAGAGCTGGAACAACCATCTGTCATTCAACGAGTAACTACACGATTTCCCAGTCTCAAAATATCGACGTTGATGGGCAATCCCAGAGCACATTTGCTGAACAAGAGATTTGTCGATACCGATCTAAATCGTGAATTTACCTCCAAAAAGTTGCAGATTGGAAATACCCGAACAGCAGAAGGTCACAGAGCTCAAGAACTCAACCAGTTGCTGGGTCCAAAGTCTGATCCAAAAACCGACTGCATTGTGGATCTGCACTCAACCACGGCCAATATGGGCGTTACGCTGATCATTCCCGAACGCGATGCCATCATGGCCCAGGCAGCGGCGTACGTGCTGCACAAGTGCTCCAGCAATCATCCCATCATCGTCCGGTCGTCGTCGTCGTCGTCGCAGCAACAGAGGAGAGGACCCAGCACAACAAAGAGGATTACCGAGAAAGTACGCATCGTGATGCATTCCATTCCCAATCGTGGTGATCGACCAAATTTAAGCAGTGTTGGTAAGCACGGATTTACCATTGAAGTTGGACCCGTTCCACAGGGCGTAATACGGCACGACGGTGTACAAAAGACCAAACAGGCCTTGGAGGCCTTTTTGGAATACTTAGAGCTGAGAAACCAGGACAAGGCTAGCGTTTTGGAGCAAATCCAAAAGTGGTATCCCAATGGTCGCGTACCCTGCTTCCGATCGGCCACGGCCAAGAAACCAGGGGAATTGTCGGGCAAGATTCGGTGGCCCTCGTCCGAACACAATCAAAATTTCCCGGCTTACATGATTCACAAATCGATTCAAGATCAAGATTTTATGCTCTTGAAAACAGGTGATCCGCTTTTTGTAACCATGGAAGGCGATGTAATACCCTATGATGGATCTCACGGAGAAGCTGTCTACCTCATGTTTATCAATGAAGGTGGATATTATTACGCTAGCTCGGGAACGGGCATAGGAGTAGCTGTGGAGACCGAATACAACCTGGAAACGGCCGACTTTATCGATATTAATGATATTGTTTGCGCAGAAGGCGACGATAGCGATTCTTGTAGTCTAGAATAGATAAGGGGGGGAAATAGCTGTGTGATTTCAAGTAGGGCAACCCAAACAAATAATTGCAAATAATATTTAGATTCAGAACGCGTAACGTTGCAAGTCTCGAATCTTGGAGGCGCGCTCGAGGCAGTTGGTCGGTGGAGGGAGACTGTCCAGTAGTGTTCGGCACACGAGGTCGATTCTCATGGCCAAACCGCGCACGAAATCACCGACGTGTCTCTCGGCGACAAGCTCTTCGCTTGCAAAATCACATAGTTCCTGGTCCATCTCCTTGGACAGCCCAGCTCGAATCTGACAAGTGACTCGAAAGAGTCCAGCTTTTGGTAGTTCCCGGACGAAAATCATGGCGAAAGCAAATTGTCCGCTTACAATGGGATGTCCACGAACTGCAGCCTGGCCATCTTGCGAGACGGTGATAAGTTGGTCGCTCTCTGAGGCGTTCTCAATAAAGACAACCAAGACATTGTCGTTTCCAATATGGCGCTTTCTACCGTTTAAGTCACCGGGCATCAAATTGATGACATGGAAAACGACAGAACTGCTGTCGTCAGGAGCCAGCCATGCTATTGTGTAGCGGCCGTCGCTTTCATATTCGGAAACATCCAGACCTGCTGAATAGTATTTCAAATAGCGAGTTGGCACCATATCCCCCAATCTGGAAGCAAAAGCGTGGAATGCAGGCGAACAATTTACTGCATTCAAGAGTTGGGCTTCAGAGCTAGCACTCTCGGCGGATGAAGAGGCATCCTTCTGTTGGTAGGGGAGCAGCCCAAATTTGTAAGTGTTGCAGGTCGCCGTTCTATCTAATATTGATAGAGCACGATCAAGCATGGTGCCGTAGCTTAACTGCTTGCCTTCCAAAAAGAAGTGGTTTTTAAATGAAGAGCAAATGTCATCCTTTGCAAGAGATAAACCTTGAGATAAAAGAAATGATTGAAGCTCTAAACCGGTATAGCTCCCTCCGAAGGTGACAGCGAGCCAATCAGCAATACTCTGGGTACCCGGCTGCTCAACGCTATCGTCGTGGCTGATAAAACTGTGACAAATCTTCTCTTGCTGGGGCTCCGATGCCGACGAAATTGACGTTGTGCCCGTTGTCTCACTGATAGCAGTTGCATTGCTCTTGTATGCAGAAAGGTCGTCCGCTTGTGTAGCTTCACTGCTATGAGACAAGTCATCAATGTCCTTTTGAGGAAGGTTGCCATCCACATCATCGTCGGCAAACATAGCATCGAACCTGTCAATTAAAGATTGAGCATGATCAAGTGTCTCCATGGATGAGATTTTCATCTTGTACTCTCCGAACGACCCGCAAACCGCTTCCTCGTCTCCCTCTTTGATGACAGGACTCTGCTCAGAAGCACATGATAACTTCGCTTCATACAAGGGTGATGGAAAATCCGGATCCTTCAGTGACACCATTCCCGGGATCTGTATCAAGCCCCGAAAACAGCCGGTCGTAGTTCGTAGCATCACCTCCACATTTCCCTTATACCTCGAAGATGATGCTCCTAATCTGCATGTTAAAACTGCGCTATTCTCGCACAACCAAGCTGCGCGGCATAGCCGACCAGAGTTCTCATCTGCTTGTACGACGAATCGCTCAATTTGCTCTAGAGGTTCAGTGAGACGCAGATGTTTGGACGTTCTCGATAGCGACTTCAACGCAGACCGTTTCTCTTCACCTTCCGACGGCAAATGACATTGTTGGTCCAGCGCTTCCTTAGCAATTATGGGAGCGTACATCATGGTTTCGCAGCTACTATGTGTTTGTTGGTCAACCCGTTCTATGCACTCCTCAAAGATCTCGCAGAACTTCTGCCGAGCAATCTGACTCTCTTCCACGTCAAATTCGCGAATAATTTGAAGCGTACAGCGAAGAGCAACATGCAGAGTAACACACCTCACTCGTAGGTACGTCGTCGAGATTATCTTCAAGCAGCATTCAAAGGTACGTTTCATTTCCAGGGAGTTTCTAATTTCCGCGGATGCCGACAATATCATAGTGAGCGCACATAAGAGAGATGCAACAAGCCGGGCGTTTTCGCCCGCTCCCTTAAAGTCTCGAATTTCGGATTCCAGTCGATCTTGCAACGTCTTATAAATGTCGCCAATCTGTTTTTCGGCGGTGACTGGAAAGAGAGCCCGGCATATAAGTCTCATCACCTGGGGCGGGGACGATTTCACCAGCTTGTCTAACCGCAAAAGCAATGCACTCTCATCATTCTGCCCTTGGCGACACGCAAGCTCTGACTGTGTAGCTCTTGACAAAGCCTTTGCCATTGCTAGATGTTGGCTCGGCAATATTGCGATGTTGTTGACGCAAAAAATATCACTAACATTGCCAGGAGGGATCTGTAAGACTACTCCCTGACATAATAAATTGCTCAAAGTATCCCAGCAGGACCTTCGGATGGATGCGAGAAACGGGGCATCCGCCCGTTGACTCTGAGATGTTGTCTTCAAGGCCATCAGAATCTCATTTGTGACTAACCGAAATGAGAAAAGAGTCTGGCTGAAGCTTGATTCATCGTCAACCCATACAAACGGAGATGTCGCCACCCCTCGAACTCTGCCTCGATTGACATTATCACCCGAATGATAAACATCGGCTTCCTCTCTCAGTGCTCTGTCATATTGGAACGCCAACATTTTCTTTGGTTGGAGCTGCAGTCTGCTGAGACTCCTCAGGGCTCCAAAGCATAGAGCACTAGTTTCTTCGAAATAAGCCTCATCATGGCTTTTCGCCAGCTTGTCTACTGATGATCTAAATATCTCACAGACAGCATCTACAAGCACTGGAATGTTCTCGTGTATTGTCGGCATGTCACAGAAGATACCACGGAGGCATAAATATATCTGTCGAGAGGCCTCCACCCGGACTGAAATGTCGGAGGCTTTCGTTGAAGGCGACCCGAGGAGTGCTGCTGAACGCAGCATTGAAATAAATTCACAACGCATGGATGGACTCACTTGCGCACTCAAGAATAGCCGCCCCGTTAGATCGACCGCGTAAAACTCCAGCTCATTGTTTCCTGTTGGTGACGATTCCCCAAAGCTGACAGTGGCATCTGTTGCCTGTTTGGAACATTCAATTGGCAATATGCGTCGCAATATCGGCAACAGAATGTCGGATATAATCTCTGAATATAGGCTAGTCATGCTACAATGTGACGCAGTCAGAAGTGACTCAGTTTTGCACAGATCCTTGTTACCAGTAGAAGTGTCTTCGCCAATGACTGTCTTGAGCGTTACGGATTCTAAAGCCTCGAGCCTTGTGGCACTCGAGCGAAGAAACCTGCCGTGCTCGTCGCTTTTAAAGGCCTCCTCCAGAATTTCGCTTGCTGTTGTCTTCCACCCTTCGAGCTGGTAGGGGAAGAAACCGTACTTTGACCAGGCCCGAAAAACTGCGACCTCAACTCGCTGAGCGCTTGCTTCGTCCAAAAGACCTGTATGATTTAACAACAGCCTTATAAGCCGGCAAAGACAGGCATAATCAGCTAGTGGAAAGGAATCTTGCCCAACGTAATAGGCAAGAAGCTCTGCAATTCGAAGCACTAGTGATTCAGTCACTATTTTCACTTGATCTATGGCGGCTGGGGTGGTTTCTCCACTACTGCCGGGACGTCTCTCTCTAACAATACTCGAGCGCGACTTTACAGTAGAGAATACAAGCCAAGGCAGGATTCCAGCCTCAATAGCATGCACCAAGGCGTTCCACTCCAGGTAAGAAAGAACTCCACGATCCCCTCGCAGTTCAATAGAAATAGCTTTTTCCAGGGCTTCTATCGCATCCAACAACAAAGGCTGAACTTGTCTGACGAAATAGTTGGACTGCATCAAGCCCAACGAGGCTCCACTTGTCGGCTGAGGAGAACCGTTATCGACGAATTTAGAATAGGCTCCACTAATGACATTTCCAATCGTCTTGATGCCATTATACCAAAAGATGCGCAGCAAAGGAATTTCGGAATGGCCTTGATCATCACCCCAAATAGCACTGCTAAGGACTTGAACAGCTGTCGCCCCATCAGTCAAAATGTAATCATCCCTTACATCGTTCCATTTTAGTTTGTTGGCTATTCTTGAGTTGAAACTAAAATCTTTGTCGTCGGTTATAGTCTGCGTGGCGGCCTCTATCATGAAAAATAATAATTCCACAGAGTTTTCTACACACGCCTCCTGTGAGAGCATCGCCCTCAGCACATTGGAAGCGTTGTCGACATTGGAAACGAGCAAATGATTAGATTCTACTTCTTGTTTGGTTCGCAAGATGCCTTTGAGTCGACAAATACATTGTACCATCGTCTTCTGTTGTTCGACAGGTATCCATCCGTGACTAGCCAAGGAGACCAGGTCCGAAAGTGCTTCGGCTGCACACGTCAAGGGGGCTATGGCATGTTCGCCCATCCTGGAGACACCCTCCAAATTTTTCACAACATCGTAGGAGGGACTTATTTTGACGGAAAAATCATTAGGCTGGATCCCTCGACTGGCAATCACCAGTAGTGCCACGACAATGGTGGCACCATCTTCTCCCCGGGGAAGCGGCCTCCATCCCGCACTCAGTAGATCCCTTATGAGTCGCAACAAAAGCATAATTTGTTTCCATTGCTTTTGAAAAGTGGGCTGCTGTGTCATGGAACTTATGATTCGCGTTGCGGTGGCCTCTCTCGTATCGCTTGTTGTATGTTCGATGAGCGCCAGTAAATCTGCTGTGGTCGTTGCTGCCATGAAAGATGCTCCTGTAAAATGACTCCAACACAGCCAGGTTAAATCGCGAGACAAAATATTTCCTACCGTCTCGTGCGCACCGGGTACGTTCCAAGTTTGTAGGACTTTATGATCGTGAGGATCCAAAGACACTTGAACATCAGGAAAGCAAACAGGACCACAACACAACTCTTGCACAATTGTCAATTGGGCATTCAGTAAAATATCGTAGCGTCTCTGTACAAGCCGTTGCGCAAATTCAGGGTTACTCCGTTCTAGACCAAATTCGTGTACAATGAGAAGAATCTGAGAGGCTTTTTCCATGACACTCGCAGCAAAGCGCAACATACTTCCCGGCAAGATTTCATCCACCAACAGGGGACGGTGGCTGGTGGTAATTTCTTCGGCATGACTTGACGTTGATGAGTTAGACTGAATGGATGTACTATCATCACTTTTGTTCTTGATACCCGCATCGGGCGAGGATGATGTGGCTTGTCTTTCACTACTACCGCTACTTCTACCTTCATCATCATCATCATCGTGACTGTTGCTGCGACGAAAGCGTCTTCTGCGCAAGGTTTGTTGCCACCAGGCTGGTCCTACACACACCCGAGCCAGAGCTGCCACGGCCAACAATGATTCTTCGAGAACCGACCATTGCTGTGCGATCTCATCATCGTTTGATGTCGCACTATCAAAATTAGTGGGCACGACTCCTCCTCCTCCTTGAATGGCAAAAAAAATGTTGGCCATGTCATGACTGTAGCTTCGTAAAGGCTCTCTCAGTAAGGCTTTGTGCAAAACACGAATAGCTCTTTGATGATGAGTTGTCGTCGTCCGCAGGAGAGCAGTGGCCTCACCGACGGTCAGAAGAGTCTCATTTGTTGCAACAGAAGCCATTTGGGTTTGTCGTTTTGCGGAATATTTGCTTTGCAATTTTTTTCAAAGATTACCTTATCTCCTCTGTTTTACCTAAACACTGCCGCAGCTTTTCGCTACCTTGAATCTGATCTCGTCATGCTTCTAGTAATGTTATACTTACAGATCAATGGGCTTTCATGTACTACTCGTGTGCCTCCGTAGTACCTGGTACGAACTGATGGGAGGCTGATGATGGCTGGTTCGTTGTTTCGGTTTGTTGTTTTGAATTCCATGTATTTGGATGCACATTAGTTCTCCGAATCAAGATGCGAATCAAAAATTAATAATCAAATCTACAGTACTACAGTAGTAGACTACTGTAGCTAGTAGAGTAGTAGCTACTCTAGCTACTAGTAGCTAGAGAGTACTGTAGTCTAGAGTGTCCTCCTCTACTAGCTAGACCTACTACATTCACTTCGTCGATACTTTTAACTGATTAACTTCAGTCAAAGCAATAGTATTAATCATACTATCTGCCTACCACTGCATTCAAAGTCATCATCAGAAATGGAAACACAAAACGCGGTTGTCGCCACCTACGATGGCATGAACATCGAAGAACTGATTGGCTTTATCCAGGAAGAGTATCCTTGCGTTTACTGCCAAGTCAATGGAACACTCTATGTTGGCACCGAAGGAGTGGCTTTTATTGGGAAGTTTTATCTCTTTAACAAGAAGGTCCTCCTCAAATGGGTGGATGTCAAGGTCCAGCTCATCGATCATGGCATTGCATTTCAGACGAGGCAAATGGATGCACCAGTTGTACACGAATTTTTTGGCATTCAAAATCTCGATCGTGTCTGGTCTGGTTTGATGTTGTTGCACAATGCTGCCATTTTAGATCAGACCAAGACGGGTGGTGGTGATGGTGATAACGAGATGGAGCCGTCCGGACCTTCAACTGCGCGAAACCGTTCGGCTACGACGCAACCCATTCATCGGCGCAAACAACTGCGACGCATGACTTCGGATCCTACTAAATTGGCACCCGCGATAGAGGAACTCTTTGATCAACATGATATCAACAAGGAAGACTTGTCAGAGCTTTACGAGGATTCTACCAACGAGAAGACGACAGAGGCCAGTGGTAACACCACCGAACAACGGCAAGCTCAACCGACCAGACGAACTTCTGTCATGATCAACAAGGAACATCAGCTCAGCACACGGGCAGCGGAAGCGTTCGGCAATATTATGGCGGATAATCCATTGGCAGGTGTGGAAGCCATTGTAGGTAAGATTCAAGGTGTATTTACCTGTCTCTATAATCGCCAACAGGGGAAACTCTATACGGGAAGCACTGCCCTCTATTTTTCTGGTGAGCGACTTCTGTTTCCGGTCCTTTTGGTGATACAATCCAGCCACATTCGGCAGATTAAAATGGTCAAGAGTAAGCCAACTGCAACACTTGCAAGCAGCAAGGAACCCTCTGTGACGGAAAAGGTTCGAGAACAAGGTATTGAAATATGCACCCACGATGGATTGTCACACACCTTTTTAGGAATGGAAAATCCGGATCAGGTCTGGGCGTCACTAGTCACACTCCGAAATCATGCCAGTGCCAAGTCGCATTCATCGGCCCCCTTTGTGATGCGCCGCATGAATTCGGATCCTAACTTGACAACCCAGACTAATGATATCGATAATTTCGTGTCACCGTCGAAGGCTGACGGAGCTGCTATCACGACGGAGCCAGAGCTAGCCTTACCAGTCCTTTCCGAGGAAGAAATGAATGAAGCGTGGTCGGACATTATGGCCAAGAAGAGTCGATATACCACATGTGTGGCCAAGGTAAGTGTTTCTTTTGTGTTTGATAGCTGGGTCAGTCAAATAATTGAAGGCTAGACCTAACAAACACCCCCCGCCATCGTCCTACGCAGGACCACGAAGTAGCTTGCAGCCTCGATGTATACTTCAAGACCTTCATTGCAGATAGTGCCAAGTTCAGTCTTTCCAATTTCATGGCGTCAAGAGGCGACAAGGATCTCACGGCATCCAAATGGAAGAATACCAAACAGGACGGCAAAGTCATGCGCAGCCGTGTGGTAAAATACATTCATCCCGTCAATGCACCAATGGCACCTCCGGAGGCAAAGGCTCGCAAAGAACAGACCTATCATCGCTACGGGGATTTAGGATTCGTGGTGGAGACCAAAACCTTCGTGGATGATGTTCCCATGACGGATTGCTTTTACGCCAAGGATCGTTTGATCGTTACACCCAAAGAAGGAACCAAGCATGTACTTTTGACCATGGAAATTGAGTTGGAATTTGTGAAGTCGACCATGTTTCGAGGGTTGATTACAAAAACAACCACTGGGGAAATGACCAAGTTTTTCGTTGCGATGAAAGATTACATTTCGGAATCGTTGGGCGAAGAAGTGCCCGAGAAACCCGAATTGGCAGAACTACCAGGAGTCATGGTGACTGAAGAAACGACTCTCCTTTTCTTTGGGTACCGTCCTTCCATTCTTGCAATTTTTATGCTTGGAGGCGTCATAGTCTTGCAGTTTATGATTTTGCTCGAAATGTATTTCGTGAAACGGCAAATGCAGAAAATTGCAGCAATGTACAGTCCAGCGCCAAGGGGGCTGTAAAATTCATTGTTTTAGCAATTTAATAATTCAGAAAGTAATTTACATTCTCGGTCTTTTGGTATCAACTTCCATCTCATCCGTGGCATTTGAATCTTCTTTTGTGGGTGATAATTTGTTCTTGCCATCGTGTTGAACTGCTAAAGGGACACTTCCATTTTGAAGAAACTGTGGATTCCATGTTGCTCTCGGCAGATAGTATGTATCCCGTCCGTGCCAGTATTTTCGTCTGACACCATCCCACGAGCTCTCTTTGACTTGTATTTGGCAGGGAAGAAATTCTGTATCAAAACCTAGTTGTTGTAGTTGAAGTTTGACACATTGGCATGCTGTTGTTTCATTCGTCGAAAGATGGTAGCGAAAGTTAGTAAACATTGATACTGTCATAACGTTCATCACGAACGAACAAACAAACGAATAAAAACTCACCAACGCCATGAAAGAAGAGATTGTCCGGTGCCAATCCATTGAAAAATGAATATATACCATTTGGCTTGCTCAATATGGGTCCCATGGTTTGATGGAAGTCTTCCATATCCATAAAATGCTCTCCGTACGTGTCGAAAAAGATAGCATCGACTACGACACCTTGCTGAATCAACTGGGGCATAACATCTTGCCACCGTCCAAAACAAATGCGGACGTTGGGCCTTGTATCCCAATTTTGGGCCAGCATGTGTTTGTACACGTCCGGATGCGCTTCGATAATAATATGCAGGGAGGGACCCAATTCTTGCAATGCAGAATCAATGATACCCATACCAAAGCCGACATTCAAAACTCGCTTCTTGTAGGTAGCCGTATCGGCAGGCGATGCTTGTTCCATCATAATTTGCGCATGTGCCTTCATGAGTGGTCGTTCCCATTCCATCATGACAGCATCGCTGTCGGCATCCAACAGTGCCGTTGCATCCGCATTATAACGTAAGGGTTGTCGCAAATAATCAGGTTTTGTACAAGGTTGATGAGCATCGGGAATGGGAGATCCTGTTTCCGGGTCGACTGTCGCTACAATTGACTGATGTGTGTTTTGTTGTTGTCCTTGTTGTTGTTGTTGTTGTTGTTGTTGTTGTTGTTGTTGTTGCTGTTGCTCCATCATTTTCGTTTGTTCGCGTTGTGCAGCTCCCAAAATCAATTCCGCTCGAGTACCCCATTCCACTAAAAGATTGACTGTATCCCAATGTTGGGCATCGGTAGCATAATTTCCAGCACACTGTCCCCGTCGATCAACCGCATTCCAGGGAGCTCCTGCTTCCAGCAACAACTGAACCAACGGCGTATTGCCCACAGCAGAAGCCACCATCAAAGGAGATTGACCCGTAGAATCGTCTTGTTGACAAGCATAGAGAGTATTTTCATGCAGCAAACTTTGAACCGTAGCTGTATCTCCTTTCGAACATGCATCTAACATGCGAAGTACATTTTGAGGCGTTACAGTTTTGTTGTTGTTGCTGGTGGGTTCGGTCGTTCTGCTGCTGGTAGCAGACATGATACGATTGTCTAGCGGGCAGTTGTAGGTGTTGTGTGCGACGAATGGTTCCGCGGTGCGAAAGTGTTGAAATCTTCTTCGTTTTGTGGAGCGATTCGTTTCGTCTTTCGTCCTAGCTTGCTACAAGGAGCAGTACCTGCTACTATACTGCTGTCCACTCTATTATTTTATTGTCGACGGCATATTTTAGTACCAGTAGTCTAGAGTCTTGACGAATGGGTTGTTGTGTTTGTTTTGATTTGGTGGTTCTGAATAGAGAAAGTGTGCGAACTAATCTAATGAACAGGTTTTGAGCTTGAAGAAAGATACACAAATATCGAAACACAAACTTTCATGAAGGAGGAATACAACAACACAGTAGTACAACGACATATACACTGTTGTGTAAAATAATATTGCACACCACAATAATTAATAATACCATCGTCTCCACCGTTGTCTTCTATCATGCCCACCGCACTAGATCTGATTGACGAAGCCATTGCTGACATACAGGCACGCTTGACTCTGAATCCTACCGCCACAAAAGGAGCCAATACCACCACCAACACCACCAACAACAAAAAGCAAGGAAAAAAGGGTGGACAACCGAAACAACCAGTATCTGCGAAAAAAGCAGAACCTCCAGAAGATCAACCCGATATATGTAAATTGGAGTTCAAAGTGGGTGTCATTACCAAAGTTTGGTTCCACGAGACGGCCGACAAATTATACTGCGAAGAAATTGACTGTGGAGAGGACGAGCCGCGACAGATTGCTTCGGGTTTGCGGCCTCATTTTACGCTGGAACAAATGCAAGGACAGCGATTGCTGGTTGTTGCCAATTTAAAAAAGAAGAATCTGTTGGGATTCAAGAGTCATGGAATGTACGTTACGTTGCGTTGCACGATGATGACGCAGCAGCAGCATGCTAAAGTAGACTAGCAAAATTCATGATTGTTTTGATTGTTTGTTGACTCACCACCTCTGTCATCTTTACTCATCCCTCTCGTTCATCATCCTGACCACAGGGTCCTGTGTGCTGCCAAACCGAAAGACGATGGAACAGAATTGGTAGATTTTGTGGAACCACCCGAAGGTGCCAAAATTGGAGAAATGGTAACCTTTGAAGGCTTGCCAGCACCGGTTCCGGTGGCACCTGCACAAGTAGACAAGAAGAAGGTTTTCCAAGCCTGTGCTGAAGGTATGAAAACCAACGAGGACGGTGTAGCTACTTGGAACGGACACGTATTCATGACCTCGGCAGGGCCGTGCAAAGCGAAAACTGTGAAGGGAGGTCAGATGCGATGATTGTTATTCTATGAGATCTTTAGATTTAAGTAGTTAAAAAAAAAAGAAATTCACCATTCGTACACTCGACAACAAGATAATGTATTTCAAGCATGATACTCCACTATGCAGCGGCGGGCGGAAATCGATTCTACAGCGCTTGTGTGAATAGTTGCATTCTCTTGTCATTTTTTCGAATCCAAGAGCGGTTTTGAAGAGCAGGAATTTCCAATACAACGTTTCGCACTCGAAACAGCGGCGATCGTTTGCAACTCGGCCAGCAGGTTATCGAACATGTCGATCGGTGGAGGGAATTGTCGCGTGTTCTCGCTGCGATTTCTACCGCGCGATACACTGCCGTCACCTCGGTAGCTTCCTGTAATCACATACTCCAAGTGTTGACAAATGGTTTCCAAACTTCGTGGCATATGTGGGCTGCTCCTGCCACTGGTGTCACATAAAGTTATCCCTTGCAATTTGACCGACACTTTCGTGGCTCTGCTCCCCAGTCGAATGGCATCATCCCATGCACTTTTGATCAAGGCTTGCGTTTTCAAATCAAGATGAATGGACCCTTCCGTAGGGATACTGGGTAGCTCAGCCTTCGAGCCATTCTCAGTGCCACCGTTATTGCGGACAATCTCTGTCGTCAAGCGAGACATGGCAAAGACGGGGTGCTGCGCCGGAAATATGGCTTGAATATGCCGACAGCGTTCTCGAAACTCCATGACTTCCATTCCAAAGCGCAGAACGGTCATGGTGTGGCTGTCAACAGACATGTGTCTGTAACTCGCTTCGCTACCTGACGCTAGCAGCTCCTCCTTGCTACCTGCTTGCTTTTCCCAAAATGGCTCTACTGCCAATGCAAGATATCGTTTATTGCGAGCTTCTGTTTCGTCCCGAACAATCAGCTGTGCGTAATCAAAAAGACTATTCTCGTAGGATTGCACAATCCTGGAATTCAAGGCAGACACCCATCTTTTGTGGACATCCGCATTGGAAGCTCGAAAACGATGCGTCACACCATTCGAGTCGACCAGCTCAAAGGCAAAGGGAGTACGAAACAAAGGAGCAGCCGGATTTTCTTTAGAAGGCTGTATCAGTAAAGCTCTTGTTAATTCCAAACTTCGGTGTTTGGCGTAACTGTAAAATTTTGACTTCGTTGTTGTGTCCCCCGTGTAGATTGGGGCGATGTCCTTGTTGCCGTCATTTTTATCCGCAGAACTAAAAGTTTCATTGGTTTCGTCCCTGGTATAGATTCGACTGACATACCACAAGTGATCATCAGCGAGTACGCAATGCACTCGCTTCCAAACAAATGGGTCGACCATGGACTGCTTTAACAGAAACCCGGACACGCTATCGAGTCGGTGCGACGACTGGAACAAAGATAACTCACTCAATCGCTGTCTTTCTCGCTTGATTATCTTATCTTTCACAGTCAGAGTTGATCCTGTGGAAGTCATGGACTCATCCAGTTTGTGGTTTGAGGTACTGGCAATATTATGGCATTGCTCTTGGAGAGATAATGGCAACCGCCGTATTAGTTCGTCAGGATCAAAGTCATGCTCAGCTTCATTATAACAAATATCTTTCAGGCTATTGTTGTTATAGCCATCATTTGTAGTACTGCCAAAATCATCGTCCTCTGCTTCATCTTCCATATCGGTAGTGTAGCCGTCCAGGTCAATAAAGCTCGGTATCGGACTTGATTTGTGATTCTTCCCGGGTACAAAATACCATTGAAGCTTAGGTGCAATCGTATTCGAGGGCTTAGTAGGAGCAGCAGATGCTAGAGCAGCCGCTGTGCTCTGTGATAAAATATGCTTCAAGTGGACAATCATGGCATTGCGAACATCGATAGGATTGTCGGCTGCTGTCAACGATTTAATGACATGAAATGGAGGATCATTTTTACTGATCAATGGTCTTGCTGTGGCAGACATGATTGAGGAAGAGGCAGATAGCACCGCAGCTTCTTCCGCGGAAGTTCCGGACTCTTCTTTTGATGTTGGGACTGGTCCTGGTGCGTCTGGCTTCATTGGAGGGTCCCGATGAAACTGTTGTTGTTGTTCGTACTCAAAGCGGACATAATGCAGTGGTAGTGAATAAAGAGTTCCTACCAGGACCAAGCAATCTTGCTCCCACGCATCTTGCACTTTGTCCCAGCTTTCTTGGTACAGCGAGGCTGTGCTGGACGTGGAAGTGTTGGCGGCATCCGTTTGATGAAGGTTCAACGTTTCACACAAGAGCTTCGTTACATCTTGGGCCCGAGCTCCGTCTGGAGATATTCGAATTGCAGCTGATCCAGTGATAATATCCCGTCGACTGGGTTTAATGCCCGAAGCTATGGCTGCTGCTGGCCATTGTTGCCAATAAATTCTATGAGATTCACCTTTGCTACTTTTGCCTCCTCCAGCGCCATCGGCAGATTCCCTGTCATTCATCCTCACTCAACAATGCAAGAAGAAATCAATAGCAAGCTTTTTCGCAGGACAACATTCTTCCTCTCCGATCTCTTCTATTCAACTTGAGCGGCGCTCCCTTTCCTCTATCCATGCAGTTGGGCCAAAAAGTATTCAATATTCGGAGTAATTGTGTTGGATAAATAATAATGAGACAATTAATAAAGAATACTACTACTAGCTAGTAGTAGCTAGTAGTAGTAGTACTCCTAGTAGTAGTCTACTACTACTAGTAGTAGTACTACTACGTTCTACTAATACTAGTACTAGCTAGTAGTCTACAGTCTACGTCGTTTATTCGAATTAGTATGCATAACTTCATGTTTGTCCCTGGTGGCCGGCAGACAGACATGAAAAATTAAGTTTGTTAATTCCTGGGGGCTAGTCAGTAGTAGTTGTAGATGCTCTATTCTCCTGATTAGGGTCTACTAGTCTAGTCAACTCGACGATAAGACAAACTACTACCGTACTCATCTACCATGCTCTTCTAGTCTGCTATCTAGCTAGTGGCTAGCTAATTGGAGCTATTTTTCATACACGATTCTGTCCTGGAGTTCCAGAAGAGGAAAGACCACCAACGCTGCTTGTATTCGAACCTTCATCCACACAAAGGCAGTCACACCCACAGACAGCCGGGCAATCAAACTCAAGTGTTGGAACGCCACACAGTGAGGCTGGAAGCGATCCAGTCAGCAAGGTGTCTTTAAATAAGAAAAATTCCAAGCTGGTGACACTGGCAAGTTCAGATGGAATTTCACCTGTCAAACGCGTGTCACTCATAGCAACAGCTCGCAGAGGCAGCAGGCCAAGCTCACTTGGAAGCGAGCCACTGAGGCTTGTTTCTTCCATAATAAAAAGCTCAAGAGCACTATTGAGCCCAATTTCTGTGGGTATGGTGCCTTGGAGCTGAGATATCATATTAAACTCAAAATAAGTCACCTTGGGCAGCATCCAAATCCCCGTGGAGATTGATCCAGTGAGCTCATTCATCCCTAAAGAGAGAATACTTAACTCTGATAATTTTTCGATTTCAGATGGAATAGTACCAGATAACTTATTGTCGTACTGTAAAATTTTTACTGTGAGTGTATGTGTTTCAATAGACAGCAGAAGTGGGCGACACATTGTTTCTCTTACCAAAGAAAATCGTGCTAGGTTTGCAAGATTTCCAAGCTCCACTGGTATTGGTCCGTCAAAAACATTGCCATTTACTGTCAGGATGTTAGCCTAAATCTCTAATAGAAGCAAAGCAAAAAAAAAAACATCCACACTTACAGAAAAGACTTTCTAAGTTTGTCAGCAGACCAAGCTCCGTGGGCAAGCTTCCAGAGAGGCTGTTTCTTGTGAAGCGGAGAACCTCAAGATTACTAAATAGACCTATTTCAGAGGGAATTGTGCCAGACACAAGCCCCCTCAAAGAATTATTGTCGGCCGTTCCTGTAAAAAATTCTACGAAACAGAACAGCAACATATATGAGAAACAAGCGCTTGGAGCAAGAAAAGAGCCCACAACTGCAATTGCCATCATACCAATCTGCACCATGTCTGTCATCTTTAGAATTTCTGTTGGAATTTTCCCGGAAATCCTTGTAGAAAGGAAGTTCAAAATCTGCATTTTCTCCAAATTCCCAATTTCACTTGGAAGAGTTCCAGTAATTCCACTTTTGCCAATAACCAATAGGCTTAGGCTTGTCATTGCTCCAATTTCAGATGGTAGTGTGCCTACCAGAGAATCTCCAGATAGCATTAGTCCTTCCATGTGTGTCATTAGTCCAAGCTCAGTTGGGACTGACCCTGATAACGCATTTTCGCTGATGTCAGCGCGTTTCAATGTGGAGAGTAGGACAAATTCTTTTGGAATAGACCCCTTCAAATCATTCTGTGGCAGCACAAATTCTAGATAATGTCCTTTTTCATCACACACACTTTCACCAGAAGATATATAACCAGTTGCAGTATAAGCCTGATAAGTTTCAAGACTCTCTTCTGTTGCAAGGCCAACCTTGCTGTACCATTCGCATTCATCAACGTCTAAGGACAACCAATTCGTATTGATATCCCAATTATCTCCACCAGTGCTATAATAGAAAGTAGACAATGCCATCCGTTGTTGCAGCTTTGCCGTGGAGTGATTTGCTAGCATGGGATCAGTTTTAAGCCAGGAATATGCCTTTGACTGAGGAGATTCTGAATCTTCTAGTGCTTTGAGAGTAAATGCAGGAAGTTCCATTGCATGAAGCAAAGGTGCAAGGGTTGGCATTGATGTTGGTGCAGGTTGTTCTGTGACCACAACTTTGCTCTCACTTCCACTATTGCTGTCAGTTGCAACAACTGCAACAACCACCACCACCACAGCCACAGCAGCAACAATAACAAAAAGAAAAGCAACCGCAGCCCATATTGTTCTCTGTTTCCCGCGTGTATCTTTCTCCATCTTTCTTCGAAATGCCTCCGCTTCTTCGGGTGGCATAGCCACACCTACTTCTAATTCCACTGTTGGATCCACCACAGGATTCGCCTCCAACAGTCCAGCGCTGTTAAAACTTCTTCCGAAATCTTCTTCTACTGGAAGTGGATGATGCAAAAAGGTATCTGTGTGTGATATTGTCATTTGGGCCATTTCAGAAGAGGCACCCTGCCGCCTGTGTTCCGTTTCTGCCCTTAGCCTTTGCTCTATTTCAGATGGAGGCAGAGCATAAGCACCCGGTGTTGATTTAAAATCAGCATTAGGTGCAATGGAAATCTTGCGCTGATCCCCTTGCTGATTAAAAAGGTGCCTGGATTCTGCCGTCACCTCATTCCCGTTCAATGCTTTGCTTTCCAAGCTTTGAAGATAGGAGTGAAGATTGTTTGCCTCAGAAAGTGGTGATGTAACGGTTGTAGAATTTATGACTTCATTTTCCATGCTATGCTGCTTTGATTGAGCATTTGGGCCGACCGCAGAAAACATGGCTTTTGCTTCCATGTCATGCAGGTTGGATTGTAACTTAGGGACAGCTGATAAAGGTGCTCTAGGAGCACAGGCAAGAGCTTTGCTCTCCATATCTTGTAGGCTAGTTCTCACGTCATCAATGGCAAGCGTATCTGTACTGGCAGAAGCCATGGCCCGGCTTTCCATGGCATGGACATTGGATCGTGAATTGGATTCAGCTGCAATACGAGGAGTGCCAGATGCTATAGCTTTCTGTTCCAGATCGCTTAGCTTCGACCTGAAAGCTACTGTGGCAGTGGAATTGGGTGCGGCGTTAGAAATTTCTTTCTTTTCCAAGTCTTGCAGATTTGATTTTATGCCAGAGGCAGAAGAAGAAGTTGAGCCGGAGGCAATGGCTTTCTTCTCAAGATCATTCAGTTCAGAACGTACAGCGGACGTAGGTCTGTCAAGAGCTACTTCTTTGCTGTGCAGCTCTCGTAGGCTTGACTGTACATCAGAGACGGGAGATCTGAGCACACCAGAGGCTATGGCTTTGCTTTCCAAGTCCTCTAGATGGGATCGTAAATTTGAAGCAGGGGAGCCCGTATCGTGGTCCGACTTGTCGCTGGAAACACCAGTTCCGGTATTTTCATCAATCTTGTCCATTCTTCCACCGCTACAGGTTCAGCTGTAGATTGATTGATATGCGGGGCTGAATAGTTTCGAGTAAAAGTACCACTCGTGTCGTTTGAAAAGAAGGAGAAGTAGTTGCGACGAGTGGACGAGTGGACTACTTGATTGAGAGCTGGCAAGGCCCGTACCTGGTACTATCGTTAAATCTTGTGATTGTGGGAAGTTGGAAGCAACAGAAGCACCTGTTCGCAGGGTAAGACTTAACAATCTCCGAGAATTTCTGATATCTACTCAGACATATCAGTTGTAGCTATCGTTGCAACTGATCATAAATGGTGCTCTCGTATGAAAAAGAGGACACAGTCCACAAAGCTTGGTCTAATTGATTAACAGTACTACTGTACTAGTACTACTAGTAGTAAGTACTACTAGTACTACTACTAGTAGCAGAGTATGGTCGTGTTTTCTGAAGTAATACTGGTAGACTAATATGAAAAGACGTAAAAAGCCTCGGGCAAGTAAATACCGGCTCAGGCAAACCATGTTGTTGTCATTCGCGAGACCTGAATCATGCGAGGCAATTTGTTGCATACCAGTACCGTTTTCAACAGTGGTACAACTAGTACCTCACCATCTCTAATAGTACTCTAGTAGTACCAGCAGGTACCACCAGGTAGTAGACTACTACTTAGTAGTAGTAGTACTAGTAGTACTACTTGCTTGTATTACTAGTAGTAGACTACTAGTACTCCTACTATCCTGGTACTCCTACTAGCTACTGTACTACTAGTAGTAGGCTGGTACCCGGTACCTACAGTAGTACTAGAGAGTCTACCAGAGTACTCTTGAGACATCTCTAGCTCTAGGTCTAGTAGTAGTCATAGAGAGTGTGAAGTACCAAGAGGTTTTATCTACCAGGTACTCCGGAGTACCAAGTACGAGTAGTTATTAGTTATTACAGTACTTGTAGACTCGTAGTACTTTCTAATGGGAGTAAATAATGATAATAACAAATAACAAACAACGCAAGACTTTTAACATGTTTCCTTAGTCATCAGATAGCGCACTCAGTCTATCTCCTGCCACTTCCCACTACTAAACCATCGCCATGGACTGGATGACCAACGAAAATGGAAAAATGCCTTCCCCAAACGTTTCCTTGGGATTAGGACTTCCATCGCTCAGCCGTAAACTTAGCATGAAGCCTATTTCTTTCACTTCGGCAGCATCAAAAGTGTATTGTTTCTTCTCCTCTTCTGAGGGTTGCCTTCCTCCTCCAAAAGCCGGAAGTAGGTTCTCAAAGAGGATGGTCGCTTCGTCCCACTTTCTGCTTTCAGTTTTATCTTCGGTAGGAAGATCCGCCTGCCAGCTGGGAACCCGAGAAAATGGGCCACCACGTTCACCGTTGCCCATCAAAACCTTGTAAGTTTTACCATCTCCTCTATACCGAATCCTAATGCCCTTGACAGTTGTATCACCCGCAAATATGCCTGGAGGTACTTTCGCACGAATGGATGCGAAACCACCTCCATTGGTATTGATTTGCCCTTCAAAATGTAAAGTATCATCTTTGGCCAAATGTAACGTTTCACTCTTTCCCCCCATAACGCCATCGTCAAGACGAAACCAACTCAAAGGGTGACTATCCTTGCCAAATTCTAGAACGGCGATGGCTTTGGATTCATTTTTGGAAATGCTATACGTCATGGCACGAGTGACAGCGTTTCCCATTTTCAATATGTTAAGCTTAGGAAACCAACCACTATTCTTTGCGGGAGCAGCTGGTGGCGATGTTGATTCTGCTGCGCCGTTTGAAAGGTGGAAACAGAACAGGATAATGACGAGGAAAGCAAAACGAGATTTTTTCCTTAGCTGTAGATACTTAGCAGTCATGCAGAATTGGAACTTGCCTGGCCAGAAGCATCTGAAATCCGAAATTAAGAAGCTGGCCAAGTCTTCCTTTAAGATACCCTGTGTGATACTGTGTCACTTCTCTTATTACACGGAGTGAATAATAATAGTATTGATCACAGTTGTCAAGCAAATGAAAGTAAGTACGAGTATTTTTGTCAAAGAGGCTCCTGTTGCGCGTGTGTGTAGTCTTAGTCTAGTCCACTAGCTACTACTAGTAGGAATATTATTATCTTTGTACTTCCACGTGGAATGTGACTGCTAGCTGACTGGATCACTAAAACACTACTCCGTACTACCATAGTAGTCTACTATCAGTAATAATAACAAGAATATTTTGATCGCTGGATTCATGCCTGGGTTCCAGTGGTCTATTTCATGATCCCTCGACAGTTTCTGGTTATTTGCCTTTTCGCCAACCACTCTAGCCAGTGGGTGGCCTATGAAAGTTTTATTTGTGTGCTACTGATAAATATTTAGCTTACTATTTTAGAAGTAGGGTACTGAAAATTTGTATAGTCATATCTTAAG
>Ga0100402_1001654_pt1 | contig 25668 bp, 33 predicted proteins | sample CryGeyme20150102_FD_80419 | JGI IMG/M metagenome (GOLD analysis project Ga0100402, IMG submission 80419) | Groundwater microbial communities from Crystal Geyser aquifers in Utah, USA - Crystal Geyser metaG 2015-0102 | ecosystem: Environmental > Aquatic > Deep subsurface > Groundwater | place...
CCTCGGATTTAATGAAGCGCAAGAAATGGGAAGGCCTGTGGGACTCATGGTAAAACTCCTTCGGATTTGCAGGAACCAAGGTGTACTTAAGGTTGCTGACGATACCCAGCCCAATGAAGCTGTAGTTCCATATCACGTTGTCAGGCACCATAAAGAACCCCATGAACTTTTCTGACAGCAGCAACTGAGCCTTGTCGTAAAAGGCGTTGGTGAAGGCTCCAGGATTCGGGTTAGGGTTTGCCTTAAGGAACTCATATCCGTTGAGATTGAGCCTGTAGGCTGAGAGGGACAAACTACCAGGAGTGAAGGCAACATTCAAGATTATGTGCTTGTCGGTTGTGAAGTTGGGATTTTCGTTCAGGAATTTAGTCTGCATCAATCCTTCAGCTATGGTGAGTTGATGCTTTTCCTCAGCAGATGTATGGATCCATCCGAATAGCTCATAGCCTTTGAGAAACTGCGATTCTGGCATTTGGTGGGGAATGGTGATTCCATCTCTACTTCCGACCTGAGGAACAAGCACAATGCACTTGATTTACCTAATGGTGCCCTCGATAGTGGTACCATAGATGAACCCAAATATCTGTATCTTCAGGTCAGAAATGCAGACGAACCTCTTCAGTAAATTTTTAGGCATGATGTAGGTGAACCCTGATTACTTGATGTCTTCGGAGTTAACATAAACGTTATTGGTCCTCATCTGCATGTTGGTGGCCGATAAAGCTCTCAGCCTCCAATCAGTGTGGGACTTGAACTGTGCCTGCTCATAGTTGGTCGTTGTTGTTGTGGTCACTCTCTGGTTTTGATCGTTGGTTGTTTGGACAGTAATTGTGGCACCGTCCTGATTTCTAGCTTTTGCTTATACGTTCTTTTGTTGCTAGTTTTGGACATTGGGAGTAGGCATCTCCATACCGAGAATGATGTCTCTGATTTAGAGTTGAGTCAAGCTGGCAGGATTCACGTTGTTCTTCTTAGCGTAGTCATTAATCACCAAATTTTTTAGCTAGACTTCCACCTTGATCCATTCCTCGTCCGTGAGAGTAGGCCAAATGTGGTTCGGCTTGGTGATGATAGTTTTGTTGGGCTTCATGATACTTCTTGCTTTGTCAACATTCACATGAAGGGCTCTTAGGATGAGCATCAGTCGGGAAAAGGCAGTGAAGCTGGAAACAGACTTGAGCCATTCGTCATACAGATTAAACAGAACCATCTGAGGCTCGGTAGCTTTGAGAATTAATTCAGCAAATTTCTATATTTTGAGTGAAGATTGGAAAGGAAGCTGAAGGTCGCTGCCCTTGATAACAATGTTGGGAAAATCCAGCAAATGAACCTCAAGAGGGTCCAGCATGCCTTTCCTGGTCACAATCACTTGTCTTGGACGTTCTTCAGGAGGAAGAGCTCGGATCAAAGCAGCAACTTATTCGGCAGTCTTCCACTTGGCAAGCTGACCTAACCTCTTTTGACCAGCCCAAACACTTGTGTGGATGATCTTCAAGAACAGTTGACCAGTTCTGGGATTGAAGATAAAGATGGCTCCATTGATAGGCTTTGTTGTCAAGTTGCCTTCAAAAGTTTTGTGGATGGTGACTCTGTAGACGTTGGTGTCGTCTACGAACCAGATGACTTGATTTGTGAATAGGTCGGTATAATTTTGAGTGTTCAGATAGGGCTCTGTCGGCTCTGAAGAGTAGAGCTGGAGACCTTTTCTGACTCTTTCTCGAAGAACGTAGAGGGCAGGATTAGCCTTCATGATTTTGTTGACAGCCTGAAGAGTCAAGGTTTTGTTGCCAGGGAACCAGTTTCCGAAGGATGAGTGCATGTTGTAGGCTAGATCGATGGCGATCAGGCAGCCAGTGGGCGAAGGATATATAGAAATGTTGTCAGTTGTGTAGTCGAGGAATTTAGCTCTCGCATATCTTTCGATGTCGTGGGAGTCGAAATCTCCCCATCTGAGCTGGACATCGATCCAATATTTATTGGAGGTGGTTCCATCATATTCTTCCTTGTTCTCATGAAGAAGACAAGGCTTACTTATTTGCCACTTGAAGGCAGCAAACAGAATAATATCGGCGCAAGATGAGTTCATTTTGTAACTCTTTCTTGGATGGATGGTCTCCTTTTGGACTGTATCTATCTCCAGGCCCTCTAGCTCCATATCATACACCTGACACAGATCCATCACGATGCTTTCATGAATTTTCTGCCACAAGTGAGCCCTGAAAATCTGGATGAGAGATATTTTGAGCGTGGGAATTTTACCATGCATGAAAATGCCTGTCAGATCAAGCTGCACCTGGAAGCCGATGTAGACATTGGCTCTATTGATGGTAGGCGACCACCAGAGAGTGAATCTTCTGTTGGGAATTTGATTCAAACCTGACCGCTGAGCATGTGTCAGCTTCTTGAACTTCATCGACTACTCGAATCCTGAGGCTTTCTACCAGAATAGACCCTACCAAGTTGGGAAATAGGTTCCCTTGAAGAGAGTATGCTCAAGGATGCCTTCCACGCCTCCAAGAGCTTGGATCATATCTGTTCTGTAATTGTTCAAATTCCAGAGCTTGCCGTCATGTTTTTGATGAGTCCACCAGAAGGGATTTTGCTTCAGAAGTTGATACTGCTTGAACTCTTGCCTGACTCTCCAGCCTTTGTCATAAGCAAGGGTGAGCCTGTCCTTTTGGAAGAGAGTGTTGATACGAGGAATACCGTGGTCCCAGCTTTCCTCAAGATCGTCAAGAGTAAGTCTCCTGTTTTGAGATTTTGCCTCTTGGCGTTTGATGGCATACTAAGCCCAGACTCTTTGGCTGTCAATAAACTCAGAGTCCCAGGTCTGGATGTATCTGTAGAGGTTGGGAATGAGCTGATCTTATTCATGGGACATACCTACTCGGAAGTGGGTGAAGCCTTGTTCTGTCTGCTTCGTAAATCTGAGGTCGGCCTGAGGAATAAGAATGTGGCCCATGGAAAGCATACCAAGGCCTCCTAACTACTTGGGAGTGTAGAAAACAACAGGAGGGAATCTGCTAGGCATTTTTGAATTGAGGCCTATCTTAATTCTGGTCTGAATCTTGTTCTCAGATTTGACCAGAAGGTCCAAAATTTATTCTGTATGGATGATGGCTTATCTGAAGTAGGTCATGAGGCCTATGAGAGTGGTGTTCCATTTGTTGGATATTTTTGTGAAGGTTGTTGAACCACTGGCCATCAATATTTGCCTGACTCTGTTTTCGAATCTTTTGAGTGAATCATTGTCAACTCTAATGAAGGCATGAGCTGTAATTTCCTTGGTTATCTCGTCCTGTAGCTTCCAGACTCCTTCACGCTGCGTGAACTATTCCTTGAGTGTTCTGATCTTCGGTAGCAATCTGACCTCGAAGCCTGTCATGGAGAAGAGCAAGTTAGGGTTGTCTTTGGAATAGACAGAAACATAAGTATTTTCCCAGTGGATGGTGGTGATGCATCGAGGCAGACGGTTTTTGATTTCCCAAAAGACACTTCTGCCTAAATTGACGTCATGTTTCATCAATCTCATTCTACAATCCTTGGGCCAACATTTCCTGTTGTTGTAGCCTACAACATTCTCGTTGTTTGGATCAGGGTTTTCAGTCAGATAACGTTGAATGAGCTATCTTGCTTCATCGCTGGTGAACTTGAATAAAATATAGAGGTGATCAACATACCTCAGATAAATTCTGATGGGGTGCTTTGTCTCAAGCTCGATGGATTTGTATATCATAAACTCGTTTTAATCGAGAGGAGGTCCAGCGATTTCATTGGCCCTGTTGAGCCCAAGAATCAAAATATCGATGATGAGCCCGTAGAACTGGAAAATGAAGGAAGTGAATTGCAGTCCCATCAACAGCCCATAGAAGTTGGTATGGTTCATATCTTTGAAATTGATCACCACATTGTTCTTGGTTGTCATGTAGTCAGCGATATTGTGGTCGACGATCAATCGCAGCAATCTGTTGAGAAGGGTTAAATCGATCTTTTAGTATATCTTGTCCAGTCTGGTCTGCATGAGGACCAAAGATTGATCTTAGCTGCAGTCCCATACTCCGTGGAGATTGTTGATGCCTTGACAGTATTTGTAGAGAAGAAGGGGAGGTGGCTCAGTATCACTGGGTTTGATCCAGTTAGGAAAAAGCCTCCTTTTGTCAGCTTAGTACCACAAATACTGATCAAGATAAGCGTCAGTTATTTTTTCAAGAGGATCGATCTAGTAAGTTGGAATGAGATGGCTGTAGAGATCCATGAAGGCAAGGGAGACCTACTTGAAGACTCTCTGAGTAAGCAAGTGCCTCTTTATTCTTGATAATGTTTCATAGGGATTATCATAAGCCTGCTCCACAAGAGCGAGTTCTTCCTTCTGAGACTGGTTGAGTCTTGACTTGACTGAGTAGGCTTATTTGAGTCTTTAGAGGGCAAGTGTCAAAATTTTAGTGTCATGTTTGTAGTTTATGGGAGGGAAAGGAATGTGGTTGAACTTCCTCGCTTCCAGCCAGTGGACTAAGGTTGTGTAAATAGCCACCCCTTCCTCAGCAGATATGTAAGGTCCATCTTTCAGGTAGCAGTGCTGCCTTTCTTGTTCAGATTTCAAGTAGAGACGAGTCAATCTTCCTAAATTTTTCTTACAGACTGTCTTGTCAACGGTAGCACCTCTTTTTATTCTTTCTCTGTTGTAATAAGCTGAATTGGTCCACCAGTCAGCCTTTTGCTTGACGTAACGAAGGATCATGTTTTCGATGGGTCCAGGCATTCCCGGAACCTTCCAAGGAATATTGGCTTTCCAACATCTCCAAGCCTCAGAAAAATGTTGCATGATCGTTTTAGCTTTGTTTGCCTTGACCCCTTCAGGCATCATATCCATGATGTCTTTCATAACAGCAGCTCGAAGCTCAAGATCGAAGTGAGATTCTGCTCTCTGCTTCGTCACAACCCTCACCATGCCCTTCGAGTGCCTGCCTTCGAATGTTCTTGCGAGTAAGTTTCCTAACCACCTTTCCAGCAGAGGGATAATGCCTCTGATGAAGAAGAGCCAGACTCTCCATCCAGGGGCCCATATTCCAACTCCTGGTCCTTTTCCAACAGGACCAGTGTTGAAGCGATAGTAGATGACGTGCTTGACATCTTTGCACATTCTGATCTGCCTCATGACCCTATACTTATAACGATAAATGCCTGTGAGCTGACCAACGTGTGCGTACAGATATTGGAGACCATCTGCCAGCTGAAAAGCGTCAATATTTCCTAGTCTAAACTGGACATTACAATCAACAACTAGCTTCACGATTCTGAATATTTATCGACATAAATGGAAAGCGTTACCGAATCGGGATCTTTTTCTCTATTTGGTGGTGAGAGTCTTGACAGGTTTCAAGTTGAAGTTGAAATCCAGATGAAGATAGTTCAAATTTTTACGGTGGATAAGGAGCATGAGCATGTTGAAGCCTTGTCTACAAAGGTTAAGACCCACCTCGACCCAGTCCATTTCAGTGTACTGGAAAAACTTTGTGCTAGCAAAGGCTCGCATCAGACTTCTTTTTTTGTGAGAAGCTGGTTTTTTCTTGTGCAGTTCATTCTTGACCCACTGTTTTAACATCTTTTGATAGCTGACTCTTGTCTTGACGGGATATCCTGTTGGGCATCTCTCCTTCCACCATCCTGAAATCAGAGGCACATCATAGGCTCTTCTTGTCTTTCCACATCTCTGGCTGAATGGTCGTGGAGCCCATAACAAAGCTATACCATTGGATGTATCTTTATCCCAGAGATTTTAGTCTTCAAGCAAAGGAGCAAAATCTTCACCAAAGTCAATCCCCTCAAGTTCTTCCTCCTCGAGTTAATAGATTTAAGTGAAGGAAGTTTTTTGTTTGTCAATTTTGTAGGCCGTGATCGGATTGATGGAGGGATCAAAGTTGAAGGTGGGAATTTCTGGATCATCCTGCCGAATGTACACTGAGGAAGGATTGTGATATGGTAGGAGTGCTACCCTTCTTGGCCTGTTGTTGTAGAGATGAGGAAATGCGATTTTGTATTATGTTCGGATAGGATGCCTTACAATTATTTTGTTTATATCGTTGAATTCGTTCCAGTCTTCATCAAAGTCAGTGAGGTCACGATATAGAGGTTCGAATTTGGGACCTCCGGGAATGGCGACGTTCAGAGCTTTAGCAGTGAAGAAACTCTTGAGGTCGAATAAATAGTAATAGTTTTTGTCAACAATATCTGAAAGAAGCTGATTGGCCAGCCGGTGTAAGTTAGCCATAGCATTGAGTGGAAGGTGCCATTTTCTGTAAGATGGTCCATTTACCATTTTGGTGTGTTTGAGAGGTTGATGATCATAGAACCAGTCATAAACAGCGTTGTCTTCCTGCTCATCAAGCTCCATATTGATGGGCTCAAGAGGTTCCATCTCAAGGATATTGTCCCCATAATCCAGAGGAGCCTCTTCATCGTCAAAGGGTGGAAACCTTATTCTTTTGAAATGCCGCCTATCTCTTTTTTATCGCCTCATCATGATCCACATGGTTCCCCACTGAGCAGTGTAGACGGGCTCAATCACCCTTGGAATTTAGTCAACAAAGCTGACGGCTCCTGTGATGTGGTAGAGAACTTTCACGTTTCGGACTTGTTCCCATGGCATAGGAGTGTTTTCGAGGAGTTTATAGATAGCGTGAGGGGCGTATTTCAGGGCTCCAAGAAAGACTCGTTTGTCGGTCCTGTACTTTCTACCTGAAAGATCAGTGTGATCCTTGATGATTTTTCTGAGGATTTAGGGTGGCAATGTTTATTTTTGCCCCTCGACGAAGCCATGTTTTTTCTTTTCAGAGTATTTTTTGTTGTTGAACTGGCGCCAGCGTCGAGCCTTTTCTTCCAGCATCTGTTATCTGGAAGGAATGCAGCTTCTGCCTTCCTCCTGCATCACTCTTATAAATTATATATCCAACACTCACTATCATATGAATCTTTCCATCAAACCTCTCAATCTCATAAATACTGCTCAATATAAAAAAAACTAAAGTCTTCTACAGCTGAAAAAATCATGAAAAATTTTAAGGTTCATATTAAGCATTTCATTTACTTCCAATTATAATTATTGAGATAGCTAGATCTATGACCGTACTGTTTGTGCTATTCAGACACCCTTCAATCCTGATAAGTATGTCACCAAATCCTTGGATCGAACAACAGTTCAGAGACTGAAAGAGGTATTCGATGTATTTGACAACGATGCCAGCGGAAATATATCAGCTGAGGAATTCATCAACACCATCAAAGCACTGAACCTTTAAAATCAAGCCGATCAAATTATGGAGGTTATCAGTGCTTCAGGCCTTTAAGGATAAATGGATTTCAAGGGATTTTTGGATATATTTGGATTCCGTCAATAAGCTTCAACTGAGATGTCACTCAGGAGCATTTTTGATCGATTCGATTATCACAAACAAGGATTTTTTGGTTGCGAAGAGCTACAGAGGGTCTCAACAGAGGTTGGCTACAGCATAAGCCTGACAGAAATCGACCAGCTGATAGAATATGCTGACCTGGATCGGGATGGCGGGATCACTTACTAAGAATTTGTGGCATTGATGACCAAGAAGTACCCTCAGGTTTGAGTGTTTGTATTTGATTGCTATTATGGATAAATCAGGGGTATGTTAAATTGTGGTCGATTATATGATAAGCAAAATTTTAAGGAGAACGACAAATCGTTCTATAGTCTTCAGGGTAGCAGGTTGCCTCAACACAAAAAAATAATTTATGGAGAAGCTAGCCAATAAGGAGTATCTGGAAATATTGGGTACGCCTTGCTTGACTTAGGGATTGGGGAGAAGGAAAAGGCCAACATTAGAGGAAAGGATCTCCACGAGGCCTACATTCGACAAATTAAGCGCTACCATTCAGATATGGTACATGACGAACTATCCAAAACATAAAATGAATAAATTACCAAGTGCATCACCCAGGCATTTGATGCGCTAAAAAAAAATGATCCGACTTATCGGCAAAGCTACAAAAATTAATCTACTTACACCTTCTAAGACTAAGCTGCCTAGAAGTTATATGGGAAAACTTTTTAAGAAATTAAGTATGATCTCTACAAAGAAGGAAATTAGGAAATGAGAAAGGAGTTCGTTGCTGAGGTTCAGAGGAGAAAAAATCAGAATAAAGAAGAAAATTCACATGCCGGTACAGCAAGCCCACAACAAAACAATGATTCATATAGATCTGGATCATCTTCGGGCAGTCAAAGCTTCAAGGGAATAGGAGCCGCAGTGCTAGTCTGTCTGGGCCTGGTGCCCTTCCTATACTCTTCATCGAACAAACCCAAGCTCAAGGATAAAGACGGAAAGGAGATCTCATTCTAGGAGCAAGCCAAGGATCTGGTCGTCAGATAATACACAGATTAATAGTATGACATTATGTTGATGAATAACTTGAAAATGAGATCTTTACCTTTTTAGAGGTTCATCAATGCTCTGGGCAAGAGAAGGCCTCACATGCGAAGCTACCCTATTGGTGAGGACCCCGACATCATGGAGCAGTTGACAGAATATTCAATAGCCCCCGATATTCACCTTTTCGAAGTATCTCCCAACTACTTTATAAGTGACGATGGCAGCAATGACTTAAACTAATTGAACTCAGTAGAAAAAATGAAAAAATACGAGCTAACATAGACAAAGCCGAACACACTGTTGAGTTTGAGTCTTTAGGCTGAAAGGACTCTTCAGAACATATACGTGAAAGTAGATGATGTTTTGAGAGAGATCAAAACTAATGGAAAGTTCACTCCTCCTAAGGTGCTGTTCAAATTCAGAGGGTATATGATGTTTGAACTGAGAGAAATGCCCATCTCTTCTCTTCAGAACTTCAGAAACTCCAACTACATATCTCTTTTCGATCTTTACTTTGACTTTTATAGTCCCATCTTCTTCAAAAGATCCTACTATAACATGTATCTGACAGGTTTTGACGAAGAAAAACCAAAAGATACCAGATACTTTGGCAATGTCCAGCTCAACCATCGCCGACTGCCAAGTGTCTATCTTGAAAAGGGGCAAAAAGTGGTGATCATGAATACGGTTTAGAAGGCAAAAAATCAATTCGGCCGTCTCAAGGAAAGTTAGATAAAGTACATGTAAATTTGGGAAAATTACTACTAAAAATACGAGAAGAAATGGAAACAGTATTGTCAGCATCAGACTCCAAGTTTGACCTCAGACTAAGCCTCAAGTTGATAGAATAAAAATAAGGGGATCACTCAGCTATAAAGAGAAGAATAAAATAGTATGTAGGCATTGCTGCTACCTATTTTCGTCAGCTCCCTTCTAAATTTTTCCATGTTGATATCCCTTACATTCTCGTCGTCTATTTAATACCATTTTCCACTTTCTTTGACGTTACACCAGTAATGGCCGCCTTCAATTACCCCTTGATGCATTATCATCCCACACAAGTTGTACTGACAGTAGCGTGCGCTCTTGTCGCTAGATATGGTCATATAAGACTTCAAAGATAAAGACTCTGGAATTGTTATAGGGTCTGTATTCTTTTTGCCGAATTGAGACCGTTTAAGGTGAATAATGAGGAACCGAGGAACGCGCCAAATCTGAAGTGTTTTCGTTGATTTCTTTGAAGACTTTCCACACTTGTTGCATAAATAGAAGTCTGACAGCTTTTCAGGTTCGAAAAATGAAGAAAGAAGGTCTTCAAGGGAAGAGGCATGCGGGACCATAGGTAAACTCAGATCTAGGAAATTCTAGAAACACTAGCTCTAATGAGTGCAATTGATGCACTTAACGTTGTTGTAGATCTGTCCACAAAGGCAGTCATAAATGTAGGAGTCATCTATTTCTTTCTAGTAGTCCCAGAAAGCAGATGCCTTGAAGTCCAGAGCTGTCCCCTCGAGCTATTTTGTCAGGTATCTATACTTCGGTTTAGCGTCGTTTCTGTTAAGGTCTTAGTGGATGCTGTTGAGGAGTTCCTTCATGAATTCGTGGGCGTCCTCCTGCTCCCAATCGATAAAAAGCTGGCATATTTTGGCTGATTTAACAGATGAATACATACTGACTTCTTAAGGGGCAATGTAGAAATTTATATGTCTTCTCTGGTCTGCATGACATCGACATAAAGCTATCGGTATATATCAACAACGTCCTTTTTCTTTCCGTTATTTTCTCTCTTGTATTTTTTTTCCACAAAATAATCGTTAAAATGAGGCAGGTGGAACAGGCACTGAACAATTGCGTTTCTATCTTAATTATTAGGCTTACATATAGCAGGTGTTGCCAATATTCGGAATTCCTTTCTTTATAAGTTTTGTTCCTTTCTTAGGAGTCAGGATACCCTTTCCTTATGGGATGCATGGTGATGATTTTGGAAATATGATCGACTCTTTGCTTTGAAGGACATCTTTTAAAGATACCGGCCAGTCAGATCTCATGAAATTTTACTTGATTGCTTATGCTTTCTTGAGAACGGGAGTCATTTGCTAATACTTGGTGTTGGACCTTTTGTCGACTAGTCTTGTTCTGATGGGAGTTCTCTGTACTAACTAAGGAGACTATGTGTGTTAGGGTGTTTTTGGTCTTTATAACATCCGGAGCATGCTTTTCAGCTCATTATGCTGTTGCTTAAAGTTAAGAAACCTTTCCTTCTACTGAATTGGCTTAACCCCAATTTTCTTTGCTGAAAGACTGGTCACTTTTCGGGCCGGTTTTTATCTCGATAACGATTATCTTTGGAGTCTTTGTGCGAAACTCAGTTTTGTACTCATAGGACTTATATAACCTAATGAATTATACTGACTGATACAGATAAAAATATATCGATATTAATAAAACAGGATTAAGATGTAAGCAGCATTTACAATCAAAGTTAATCCTCGTTGACGGAATCTTTTTACTTTGATTTCTATTCTTTCTTCTAATCCTTCTTTTCTTACTTTTACTCCTTCCAGCCCTTTGGTTTTAACTTTCCCTTCAAGGCGAAGAATTTATCCTTGGCTTTATCTGCCTCTCTTATCATATCCTTGTTCCGATAGATCGAGTCTTCATTCAGAGGAGTCTTCTCAATTTATGAGAAAAGATTGTTGATTTTTTTTTTGGCAGATTCCAGATTGTTATTGAGCTCCTCCACTTATTCTTCAGTAATCCATCCCTTTCCCTTGCGAATTTTGGTTGTTTCCTTTTCATAATCCTGAACAATATTCAGGGCTCTTTTCTTGACCTCATCTCTTTATCTGTGCTAAATAATCCTTTTCTTGATTTTTTCCAAAGGTTCATTCAGTTGCTTGTGCTCTCGAATGTAGTCTTCAGCATTGTTGCTGTATGTATCTTCATACCACTAACTCTTGAGTCCCACAAGTTTCTCAAGGTTTTCGTGCTCTTTTTTCTGAGAAAATTTCAAGAATTCTTCCTGCTCAAACCGTTACCGAACCTCATAGATCAAAGCTTCGAGCTTGTTCTTTGCCTCAGCTAGTTTTTTCTTCTCAGCTTCTTTGTCTTCAAAAACTGATAATAGTTTTCTGCCTTTCGAGGTAATCTCTTAATCTTGAGAAGCACTGATTGTAAAAGTTTTTTCAAAGGAAAGTTCGTTTTGGAAGTTTTTCGTCACATTTTTTGTCCTTTAAACAGTCTCATACTGAATTTTTTCTTTTTTCTTTTTCTTCTTGTCAGCTTTAGACTTCTTGCTCTTCTTTTATTTTTTTTATTCATCGTCATCAGTTTATTACTCTTCAGCTTGAGAAGTTTATTCTTTTTCAGATTATTCCTTTTCATTTTCTTCTGAGGCAGTTTATTATTATCTTTCTTCCTCTTCCTGGCTTTCATTCTTTGGAACAGTTTTTCTTACTTTTTCAGTATAGGATTGAACAACTTATTTTGAGTAAAGGTATTTGGCTTCATTCAGCTTAACTATCTAAACGGGGTTGATTTCGAAAGTGAGACTTATCTTGTACTGACTCTCATTTATAGTCTTGATTGATTCTAGCTTATGACTGTTCAACAGTTAAATTCCACTGTCGTCTTCCTTATAGAGATCAACGATGATGTTCTATCTGCTTTTGAAGGTAACCTCCTTGGTCATACCAAATCTGCTCCTTTTCTTGAATAAAGTGGCATTTTTAAAGTAATACCCTTCATTACCTTCTTCAAGGGATTCATCAGCATTTCTGAGAACAATTCTGATTTCGAAGTCGAAACTGTCGTAAAGGTTGATTCCTTTAATCTTGAACTTTCTTGAAGAGTTGGCTCCATAAAATGCTGCTCCAAACACCATAGCTTCATCTCCGTTGATATGCGACCCAATAATTGAACTATTTCCTACTATTTATCCTAAAAGTTGTTGAAGTTTGGGAACCCTAGTACCTCCTCCAATCAACTCAACAGCAGTCAGCTATTCAGCTTTCATATCATTGTCAAATAGGAACCTTTTGACAGGTTTGATAAGCTTTTGGAAAACTTCATCAGCTATCTTTTCAAATTAGGCCCTCTTGATTGTAGCGGAGAAATCAATGCCATCCATGATGCCTTCGATGAAAACAGTGGCTTCTTTATTGGCTGAAAGGACATTTTTTGTCTTCTCGCACTCAGCCAGCAGTCTGATTCTCCCTCTTTGGTTGAGACTTTTCTTGTATTTAGTTTAGAACTTCTGAGCAAAAAAATCAGCAAGGAGGTAATCAAGAGTCAGGCCTCCAAGGTAAGAATGACCATAATGGTCTAAGACAAAAACAGACTCAACATTCTTGGATTTGTCTGATTTTACTTGTCTGAACTACGCAAGAGTCATTTGGAAGCTGTTGGCTCCAACGTTGTAAAATAGGATTTTTTATGTATTGTTGGTTGATCTTTGGCTCAGAGCGTAGTTGAGAGCAGCAGCTGTATTTTCATGAATTAGGGAGAGGACATACATATCTGCCATAGTTGCTGCATCTATCATGAATTTTCTTTGTTTGAGGTTCCAATAAGAAGGAACTGTCAGAACAACATCCTTCAGATTACCTTTAGCTTGCTTTTCCGCTTAGAGCTTGATGTATTTCAGCATCATTGAGACTGCTTCGAGTAAACTCAGTGATTATGTGCCTTCTGGGAGGCCTTTCAAGATGAACTCGCCCATGAGTTGATCGCTCTCAGGTTGCGAGATATAGTCCAATATGAGCTCTTTCTTGACTCTTTCGAGTTAGCTTGGGTTTTGGTGCAGATCGACCAGGAGTCGTGAGTAAATGAAGCAATTAGATGGACCTCTTGATCTTTTAGTGAACGTATCTGCTTCGTAGAAGCGTTCCTAGTTATAGATTCCCATCTGAATAGATAAGGGCTTACTGAATTGATGAATTTTCTGTTTGATTTAGGGTTTTCAACAATGGAGAAGGACTTGCCTGCTCCCGTGTGAACCAATGCAGCCTTAACATACATGGTACCGTAGTCGATTGCGAGGATTTGCGAGTGAACGAATACTATGAGGAGTGCGGGGAACAACAGGAAGAGAATGTTCTTCATGCTGACGTGTTAATTTAAATAGATAAGATTTTAATTATAAAGTAAAATGAATCATCATCATATAGAGGTTAAAAGATGAGATATCATGTTAGACATACAAAAAATAGTATTTGACTTTAGGTCACTTTAAATGACTGATGGAGACGATGGACAGCCAATTTGTCGATAATTAGTCATAACAGACACACAGAAAAGATTGTATTATAGCAAATTTTATTTGATCTTGAATCCATACTTAATCAGTGGGTCAATAAAGATGTGACTGTTCCTTCTTAGGCCAGATTTAGTATTTTACTGAGCTACAAAGTTTTATTTAGGATAAGAGGTTTATATCCAGTAGATGTGCATAGAAATTACAGGTTCTATAATTTAAAAATGAGGAAAATTATTTGTGCTTCTCTCTGCCTCTCTATATTGGCTTCTTGGGTATCCGCCACTGTCATTATTTCAGATACCATACCCAAAGTGTTTGACATGGGGGACGGAGATGTCATGCTTGTTATTGGTGATGACATTGCATCTGATGATCTTGAAACTCAAGCTGCCTTCTCGCATACCTCAGAACTTTCAAAGAATTCTGGTACGATCCAAAAATCAACTCAATCATCTTATTCTCAGCCCAATTACAACAATGTTCAAGCTTAAAATGGTCAAACTTCATCAACTGCCCCGACTCCCAATACTGCAACAAGGATTGCTTCTGAACCATCATTCAACAGTCAGGCTCAAAAGAAATTTAACTATGTGAACTTTTTCTCAAGCTTTGGAGGTTTGGGTCAACGTTCTGATTAAACTGAATATAGGAAACTGGTTCACAACAAGAACATGAACTGGCTTAACAGTGAGAAGAAAAAACCACGTTCCTTTTCGATGGATGAGAACCAGTTTAGCATGCTCACTCTTGATGAGTTTAAAAGTCTATACTTGAATCTGCAAGTACCAGATAAAGTACCTTCCTTTGAGTTCGATGTCAATAAAGAGCTTCAGAAGTTCATCAAGGCTGATGAGCAATTCATTGACAAATTTTTCGGAATGGACCTTCATACTGATAGCAGTAGCCTTCTCAAAGATTATGGCTTAGACTCTGATCCTTTCAATGGTTTTGAGTCTCATTTCTCTCAGAAATAACAAATTCAACCTTCTTCTGAGAAGTAAGAACTGACTCCTTCAAGTGTTTAGCCTCAGAACAATCAAGAAACAATCACTCCATCTTCTGATTCAGAAGTAACTCCTGAGTATCAGTAAGATATTTAACCTGCTGCTGAACCAGAAAAAGATGTAGAACCAGAATAATTTACTGCTTCTGACTAAAGTGTCACTCCTTCTGAATCTGATGCATCATCTGCTAAATCTGAGGCTTCAACCATCAGTGATGCTACATCAATAGCTGAAGATATTATTCCAGCTTCAATCATCCTCGATGTTGATTGGGTAACTAAAGGTTTTGTTTCATCCATCAAGGATCAGGGCTCATGTGGAGGTTGTTACTCCTTCACTGCCCAGGCCAATATCGAAAGCATTCTTTTGATGAACAATGTCACCCAATACAAGGACATTGATCTGAGTTAGCAGCAAATCATTGACTGTTCAGCTAAGCAAGGAAATCAGGGTTGCAATGGAGGATGGATGCCTAATGTCTTTGACTATGTCATCCAGTATGGAACCACAGGATAAGCTTCCTACCCTTACACTGCCTCAAAAAGCAACTGTAAGGTCAGTGGAGGTTCCTACAGCATCAAAAGCTACAAAGGAGGAGCCCTATCGAACTGTACAATGTTGAGTGCCATGATCGTTAGCAGACCTGTTTCCATTGCGGTAGCGGCTGGAAACTAATACTGGCAGTACTACTCAGGAGGCATTTTGACATAATGTGGAAGGGGAGGTATTGATCACGGAGTCATGCTGGTGGGCGTATATCAAGACCACACCGAGAACTACTGGAAGATAAAGAACTCTTGGGGGACGACTTGGGGAGAGAGTGGCTACATACGGATTGACAGGAACACTGACAATCTTTGTAGGATTTGTTCGTACGGATACTATCCTGAAATTTGATTCTTAGTATATTTGTTTTTGATATGTATCAGAAAAAAAAGAAAAAGAGATAAGTTGTCCTTAATTTCCTTAATTCCATGAATCTACTTATGCAATAGTAGTTTGATTTTATATAGAATTACAATTAAGTTTTTGTAAGGGTATGTTCCCATCGAAAATATTTAAATTGATGGAAAATAGCAAATTCTATAAAATTTAAAAATGAGAAAAACATTCTTGTTGTTCTTCCTGGTAGCAGCCATTCTCAAACTGACAGATACCACTATCATCATCACTCACTCCATGCCCAAGATCTTCCAGCTCTCAGCCAACAAAATGGCCATCGTCTTTGATTAGAACTAGGATGCTGTTAATGAACATCTTGATAAACTTCAAGAACAAGAGCAGAACCAACAGGTCCAGGCGCAGTCAGCTCCTGCATAAGCTCAATACAAGACCCAGCTCGAATAAGCTCAGACCCAGCAGGGCCACACTCAATACCAGACTCAGATCCAGCAACAACAGCAACAGGTCCAGAGTCAATACTCTCAAATCCAAAGCCAGAGTCAGAGTTCTCAGCCATCCGGTGTGTCCATCCAGATGGTTAATGCTGAGGGTCAGTCAGTCAACCATCATTCACAAGCCTACAATCAACATGCCTCTTCAACAATTTCAAACGATGGAAAAGCTCAGACCCACACTCAGGTCACCCAATATGCTTCAGTTTCCGGTAGTGCAACTGGATTGAAGTACACTGGTGTAGGAGTCTATGGATTAGCAGCCAATTTCCATGAAACAATAGATAACCCAACTCCCACCTCCAACCTTCCCGAGGAAGATGTTCAGGAGACCGAACATCAACCTGTTGTCAAGCCGACCTATCTAGATGAGGAAAAAATTGAAGAACCTGTCACTGGACCTGTAGAAGAGACACAACCTGTTGAAGAGGAAGAACTTGATCTTCCTGTTCCCACTTCAGAAGGATATAACGGTGGACAGATAAGCTCAGGAGCACCTGCTACTAGCAAAGAGGAATAATTCCACCTTCCTGCTCCTACATCAGAGGGTTATACTGGCGGGCAAATTTCTTCAGGATCTCCTGATACTCACAACTCTTAGGAAGTCTTTGAACTTCCTTAGACAACTTCAGAGGGGTCTACTGGAGGGCAAATTGGCTCAGGAGCTCCTGCTGTGAGTACAGAGGAATAAACCTACGATTTGCCTGTACCCACCTCAGGAGGATACACTGGAGGAAAAGTTACTTCAGGATCTCCCATAGGAATTGGACTTGCTAATCCTCACTCAGAACCAGTTCCTGTTTTGATGGTCGGAAACCCAACAGTAACAACCACTCTTATTACTGAACCTAAAGAAAACATTCAAACTTCGGCGGCTTAATCTGATATCGAAACTGTAGAAAACCCACATGTCAAGATTGCTGTTAATCCCCAGATTTTAGCCACTTCAATTGAGGATAAACCGACCGAAACAGTCGCTGAGCCTGAAGCAACTCAACTTGTTGCTTAGTCTGAAGCTAGTGCTCAAATAGTGACGAAACCTTAAATCCATACAACCCATATTATTCAGCCTCAACTTTATACAAAAATTGCTGCTTAACCTGAAAAAAATACTGATACAATTGACCCTCAGACCCACAATTCTCAAATTACGACTGAAAATCAACCTTTGGATAAAATTGCTCCCGAGCCCTATTCTCATCTAGAAGATTCTACGGAATTAGTTGCTTTATCTGAACCAACAAACAAGCCTCAAGTCCTGACAACTAAAATTGTGTCTGAACCTCAAGTCTTAACTACCGAATCAACCGAAGCTGTGCCTGAGCCTCAAGTCCTGACAACTCAAATTGTGCCTGAACCTCAAATAACTTCGAATCTTTCAACTGAGCCTGCAGTTAGCTCTAACCTTTCTGCTTAACCTAAAGTCGCTAATAAAGTCCATGTTGAGACTAAACCTACTGAGATAAATAATGATATTGAGAGTTTCCATGAAGCAATCAACTCTTCTCCCTTGATTGGACTTGCAAGTCCCGGCTCATTCTGATATTGTACCTTTTATACTTCGTGTGATCAGAGCCTTATCTTGAAATTTTATAATAGTATGTTTAAGAAAAGAGCAAAAAAGGATCAAGGAGTGCTTCTAATTGAAGATTAAGCTGAGTAACAACTTTAGCAAAAACAATCAACTCAGAAATAACTTAATCCTGTGAACAGCAGCTCAAATTCATAACAACAGATGCCAACAGGCCACAACATTCATGAAATTTATGATCATACTTCATCAGTAAATCAGGCAATAGCTCACTCAAAAGAAAACAGAGGTGTAAAGCATTAGGAAAATTACAAAAGAAGCAAGAATCAGGAAGATATGTATGTTCAGGATGCTGAGGAAAACATGGATAATGAACCCAGACGCAAAGAAAAATAAGGCTTTGGACCTCAAAAAACAAAAATAGGCATCAGCAACAACACAATGGTACGAAATGAATAAACATCGAAACAAGTGCATGATGCATTCAGAGACATTGGATATCAGGCTGGCAACAGTCTGATCAAGGATATGGACCTTCCTCAGGAAGAACTGTAAGAAGAAGCGGCCAAGAGGAGGTATATGGAGAACATTGAGAAAACCAAATTGATAAAAGATGGAAAGATGAGCAGCAAGGTTTATCGAGGTATGAATGCCTATGCCAATCACAAGTTGACAGAAAACGACATTAAAAATGCAGAAGAGGCCTACAAGAAGAAGATGGGCCCTTCGAGGCTCAACTCGACCATAAAAAATAGCTGTCGGTTTGACTACGTGCAAAACTTGTGCAAAGATTGGCATGACTCAGGGTACTGTCCCTTCGGAAACAGTTGTCTATACCTTCACGACAGATCCAACTATAAGACTGGCTGGGAACTTTAGAAGGATTTTGAAGAGCAGGAAAGAGAAAGATGGAAAAGGATCAATAATCCTGACATCGCCAGAAAATAAGATAAATAGAAACTGCTCAAGACTATCGAGAAACATCACCCTCCCAGTCGATGCTAAGTTTGCCAGTAAAAATTCAAAAACCCTGTGGAAGTCGAATGCGGACACATTTTCTGCACTTCCTGTGCGATCAAGTTGCTCAAATGCAAAACCTGTAACAAGAAATTGAGTGGCATTATGAACAATGCTGCTGAGAAGCTAGCTACTATGTCCAAAAATTACGATGACATGGTGCTGAAGTTATAGGCCGAGCAGGAGGAGACCCAAACAAAAAGGAGGAAATTTTAGAATGTGAGCTCACTTGATGTTTTCGCAGACTGATCTTTACAATCATTCATCTATTTTTGTTCTTAGAGCTGGCCTGCTTAGTGGATGTTTATCTTGATGCGTCTCTCTTTGGATCGTCTTCATGAATTTCGCTCGCCTTTTGCTGTCGGGCATTGTACTCCTTAATTTGCTTGCGTTTGACCCTTCTTTCTTCCATCTCAAGGTCAGTGAGGTCGTCGACAAATATGAACAGCATTTTGACCAGAAGAAGGATTTGAACAAGCAATTGTCCGATGTTCGTGATGTCCCTGAAGAGGTAAAGATTGTAGACGATACAGACATAAATGACGAAAGAGATAAGGCTCACAAATCTAGGGATAATCCAGGAGCGAGGCATGAAAACTACGGGGATCATTGCTACTGCCAAGAAGAGCCTTCCATGTTCTGCGATAGATTCGAGGACTGGGATAGCGGTGGAGTTGACTGCATGCGATTGTTGATACCTTCAGCAACGGTGGCATAGATGCGATTTCTATACTCGGGAACGATCAGAAGAAGGACTCCTTGGAAAGATACGAGTGCGAGAGTGAGGAAGGAGACTACTTTATCCCACGTCATGCTGATACTATTGATATAATTATCAAGGCATATACGAGGCTATTGATTTGATATAATAATCGAGTTCAAAATGGAGGCCTTTCTCATCATCGTTGCCATCATCGTCAGTATTCTTTTCCTCTTGGTCGACCTCTACATCCTAGCCATCTACTCGCACAAAGATGAGCCGAACACAAGTGCAGTCAACATTTTTTGTAAAATCCTCATAGTTCTCACATTGCTTCAGACCCAATTCCAGCCTTTTTTCCTGATAGTCGACGTGGTCAACAGTCGCAATGCTAGTGATGACCTTACTACCTTTTGGCTGATCCTATATATCAGTCTAATGGGCAACCTGGCAGTATTGAAGCCTATCGCAACTTCTCTCTACTAAAGGGATCACGATGAGCCCTGTTGGAAAAGCACAATATGGATAATTGTGGAAATCATCATATCTCTGTTCGTCATCACGATATTTCTCATCATTGGATGGACCTTCTGGGGAAACATCAGCATCTATGTCGATGTTGTGCAAATCGATGCCACCAATCATGGAGTCACTACCAGTAGTCAAAATTACACCGAAATTCCCATGTACTTCTAGTTCTCAACGACAATCGTATGCTTCTTTATTGCATTCTTCTGCATCATTGGATATCCAATTCTGGCATGCTGTGGAGCTTGTGGTCTGACAGTGATGCCGATCGCTCTCATTTTGGATTTTGTCAACAGGCCGACCTTCAGAAGAACGGCAGATGCTAAAAAAGTATCAGAGTTCCTCAAAGTATAGACTGTCAGATTGTTGAGGGAGCATGAAAAAATGGTGAGGTAGGCCTCAAGAACTGATGAGGCTGAGGGTCTAGGTTTTTTTGAGAAGAGAAGATTACACAACGAGTATGAGCGGGAGTTGAAGGAAATGGAGCAAGAAGTCTAACAACAGAGAGATTACTATGATTTATTCAAGATGGAGCTATAAATGGAGAAAGTGAATCCCGTGGTATACTGGCTTAAGTTACTGGGAGGGATATTCTCCATCCTCCTTTCCATTATGCTCTGGGTTCAAATGTACTTTCCATCTTATCTAGTTTGCTCTCGCAGCTTGTTTTTCCCTCAAGTGAAGGTCATGGAAGCGTCTTTCTTGACCAATTTTTCATTTACCTAGAGGTTCAGAATGCTAACTTCATAGCTGTTGCATGTGTGATGATCGTATGCTTTTACCTGACTTGTTGCATACTCAAGGGGTCTGTGTTCTTCAGCAAATCGATACCTCTCTTGGTCATCCATCCGATAGTTGATGGAAAAACTTGGCTGAACTCCTTTCTCTTCCATCTTGCACTCTGCTCAGTCAGTGCAGCTAGTCTGATCCATATGCTTTCTCAAACATTTCCCTACTATCTTCGCGGCGGTAACATCGTGGTGATCCTTAATGAATTGCTCTCGAATATGCAGGTGGTTGGCTGGATTCTTTCCAAAAAGGTCTTCACTTATACATTTCTTAGCATTGGCTTTTTGGGGGTGCTGTATGTATCTTGGAGGCTGCTGTTTGAGTCTGAGAACAAAGGATAGTTGCTGAAGAGGATAGAGGCCAAGAGGTTGAAACTATTCGGGAAGGAGGGTCAGAATAAGTCGATGAAATATATTGAAATGGTTTAGATGAATAAAGGTGACCACAAGAGTAAGAAGAAAATTAAATGATATTGAGTTATTATATTTTTGAAACTTAACATGGCTGACGAGTAATAAAACCCTGATGAAGTGAAAGTGGAGCCTGACGATCCTGAGTATACCTTGGAGGAGCATATCGCCTACAAGAGAAAGCAGGAGGCTATCAGTGTGCAACTAAGGAAGCTCATTCAGGACGGTCTTGGCGATTTCAAGCTTATCATGGATGGCACAGCTTTTGCCTTCACCAAGCTAACCTTGCCAAATAAGGGAATAGTGTCCGTCTCTGAAATCATTACAGAGTACCCTCATCTAAGACAACTCGACCTCAGCACCAATTGCATCTCAGATATCATCCAAATCCAAAAGCTAAGATTCGTTACTCATCTTAACCTTAGCAGAAACTGCATCGCCGAGGGCAGATTCTTGTCTAATCCTGCACTGTTCCCCTTCCTCAAAAGCCTTAACATCAGCAACAACAAGCTTAAAGTTTTACCATCGATACAGCTGCTAAGAGTTACCCACATCAACCTAAATAGCAATTAGATAACTTCCCTTGAGTAGTTCAACGGCCACCCTGTCCTTGAGACTCTATAATTAAGAGGTAACAAAATTAGTTCTCTCAAGGATATATCGAAATGTCCCAACCTGAAAAATATTTACTTGGCTGACAACTCAATCAGCTGCCTTTAGGGAATGGGAAACCTTCCCTCTTTGAATCGATTGCATCTTCGCAAAAATAAAATATCAGATCTAGGATAGTTTGCGGAACTACCAGCTTTACAGTATCTCAACATAAGATAAAATCAGGTATCGAAGCTTGATGCTATCAAAAAGGTCACTCTTGCAGTCAAAGTCATAAACTTGATTGGCAATCCTGTGAGCGAAGAATTAGGAGACAATACAAAGAAATAAGTCTGGATGAAGTTTAGACAGTACCAGAAGATCAATAAAAGTGATATGACTGCTGAAGAAAAGGATTAGTTTGACAAGGAGTACAAGGAGAGGATAGCAGAACAGGAAAGATAGGCCAAGGAAAGGGCAGAGAGAGAGGCAGCAGAAGCCGCAGAAGCAGCATAAAAGGCTGAATAGTGATGTTGAAACATATTATCTAACAAAACATCAGATCATTCCAGTTTCTTTCTCTTGGGATAGAAGTAGCATTATTTGGCATCGTCAAAAGTCATCATCAACAGCTAGCGGTCTTTTCCCTTCTTTTGCCCCCACAGAGTTTTGCTTCTCTCCTCAGGCTCGGGATCGGCAGGCTGAATGTTCTTGTCTTTTTTGTATGCCTTGGCCCAGCTGTTGAAGGTCTTATAGTCGAAGCTGTCAGGGTTGTTTCTGGTGGGAACCCAGTTAGGAGCCCTAGGCCTTAAATCCCTTTAAAAGTTCTCAGGGTTGATCTACTTGCATAACCTGTAGAATTAGTATCTAAGAAGTTTGGGACATTATTTGTCCTCAATGGCATTTTTTGTTTCAATGACGTTAAAATATTTTTTGGTGGCTTAATCGTGGTTCTTCATCATCATTGAGAATGTTTCATTGAGGAATTCTCTTCTGTTTAATTTTTCATTACTTTTTCCAGTCCTCACTTAGAAATCTCTTCTTACAAAGAGCTTGACTCTTTCTAGGAGATCTACATACATCAACTTTCTTTTATTATAGAAAAATTTATTATCCTTTTTCTCCATGTTCTATAGACCTTCCGTTCTCTTGGCCAACTGTCGAGCAGTATCAACATATCTCCTCAAAGAGTCAAGTTCGCTATCCCTGTCATCTTCGTGAAGATCATTCAGATACTTGAATAATTTTTTGAAAACTACCTTGTCAGCTTAGTTCTCTACATCTTTTCCTTTCAATTTTAGATACTTCACGATTGGCTCTCTAAACCAAGCATCTTCGTAGGATTTTACCAGCATTGCTTCATGAAGGACCTAGCCCTCTTACTTCCAAATCTCATCCTTGTAAAGATTTTCATCCTCGAGTATTTCGAGAACTCTATCACTCGATGAAGAAAAGTATCCAGAAAAGTTTTCAATAGTCTGGGTCAGAAGTTTGGTGATGGCTTGATCATAGTTGACCTTGGGCTGCGGAACGACTCTTCCCTTGGTTTTGAGTTCCTCAACGATATCGTGAGTTCCATACTCGAAAGGGTATCTAGGAACACTGAGCCGGTCCTAAACCATAAGGGTTTTAATCATTTTATCATCCCTATATTTTTCGTAGAGTTGTCCATGATTATTTTTACTCTTGGACTTTGCCAATATGGTCAGGGGTGTAGCTGAGATAGGCCGACCAAATTTTTTCATTTCTGAGTGGTGCCTTTTTGTTGCTTCCTTCTCTTCTAGTTGCTTTCTGTTTTTTTACTATTATTCCTATTTTTATGCCATATATAGATTATAGACATCGACATACTCAGCGAAAGAATGGATCGGAATATATATTCCAGGAAGGTTAGGGTTATCTGCAAGAAATTTCAACAACTTGTTGCCACTTCTATCCTCATAACCGATTTTTCTGCTGTACAGGTCCTTTAGATTGGTGACCTGATCAATCATGTATGTCCTGATATCCTTTTCAACAGTCTCCTCCTTCCAGTCAAGGCCATACTACTATCTTTCATACAGACCTTCCCAGTAGTTGTATAATTTGCTTACTGTTTCTATCTTCCTGTCTCCAAAATCTCTCATAGCGTTTTGGTAGGCTTCGCTGAGTTTTTTACCGAACTAGGTCAGTCTGATTCTTTGGAGGACTTCAGCTGTCATTTTTTCGAAGCCAGTACTTTGAGTTTGGCCGTAAAGGCGATTGACGACTTAGTTGATAGGTTTCTTTTTCTTCTTTTATGTTTTCTTAAGCTCAGTATTGAGCACATTTTCGTTTTTTCTGAGCAGTTTATCCTTATTTTTCATGTGAGAGGCGACCTGAAGAGTGTAGAGGACATCTTGGGGTTTGAAGAGCAGCATTCTTTCGAAGTCTAGCTTCACTTGCATTTTTCTCTTCATGGAAGGCATCAGTTTCTATAGCTTGCTGTACTATTCTCCCAGCTTTTTGGGAGGTCTGGGCTTGACTGTTCTCTTTTGGAGGAGGTAAAAGTCATAGAGGACATCAGGGTCTTCCGTTGAAATTTTATTGGTTTAGAAATACCGGTCCTGTATTTCAAGATAATTACCTGGATGGTCTCCCAGACTGAATAGCCCAGATCTACAGGTCTTTCACTTTCTACTACTGCCTCTTAGACCTGCACTGGCTCTTAGGCGATGATGTTGTGAACGGACTGTTGGTAGTTCGATGTTTGTGCTGGGGCTGTAGCTTTGATATTTTTTCTGGAGTTGTTCTTCTGGGCAAGGCTTTGGCTTTGTAATTTGTGGGTGTTGGAGTGGGACAGATCCTCTGCGATGGACTCGTAGTAGTTACTTTTAGACTACTCGTAATGGCTTTTGGCATTGGACTGTTCGAAGTTTTGGGAGTACTACTGGATGGATTATTTGATGCTGAGTGTGGAAGGACTTACTCTGACATATTCTCGTTGGAGATGTAGTAGTATTTGCTACTGTTCCTCATTCTGATTTTCGATATCAATAAAAGTTATTTCTAAAGTCAACCTCCAATAACAACATATCACCTCACCAGCTAACTAAAGAGACAGAAGATGTAATATGTTATATTGACTGCTACAATGAAAATGCAAGAATAAGAACAATACAGTGACAGATTCTAAAGTTATGACAAATAATCACTTGGCATCTGAAAACTGTATCTCCTCATAAAAAAAGCAGTATATGTCAAAAGAGTCTAATATTCCAGTTATAATACAATAGAGCAGGCAATATAACAAGAATGTACATCGATAGTCCTGTCTTTGTCAGAAGAAAGGTCCTCATCAACGCAGCAGACCATGCCCAAGGCTAGCAATACAAGTTCGGATCATAAAGATAAAAAATAGCTCAGCATGTCAGATAACAAATCAACGAACATGGCAATGACGCCCTCATCCTCTAAAAATTCAGAAGAGAAGCTGAATAACTCAAGAGACAGAAGTTCTAATCCAAAAAAAAACAAAATATTCCTGCAGAGGTATATCAACAACCTCAAGTTTACAACGAGGAACCTAAAAGCAGAAGCCGTCATCATCAAGATTTTGAATAAAACCCCTAAATAGCCCCCACTTTTTCGAGAGTCATAGACGAGCCTCGTTCTTCTGTCATTCATCTTAAATAGGTTCAACATCACCATGAATTACCCCAGATTTCTCATCAAATAGAGGATCGGATTATGCATCATTATGAGGTGCTCCTGAAGGGAAAGGACAAGTAACTCAGAAGGAAGCAAAAGAAGTTGGATAAGAGTCGATTAGTAATTGAAAAGATGAACGGAAAGATCAAATAAATGAAGCACTAAAAAAGACTATCGGAGAAGGAGCAGGAGCTCGAAATAATCAAAATAAATGCTTTGGTCGAGGAAATGCATTATAGGATAGCCGAAAATAAGGCTGCCTTTCGGGAAGAGCTTGCTAAGCTGAAGTAAAATATGTCTGAGTCTAAAGTCTATAATCCACCCCAACTTGTAGGTAGAAACACCCAAAGAAACTTTTCAGTTGCAGAGCTCCCCA
>Ga0100402_1001657_pt1 | contig 25631 bp, 25 predicted proteins | sample CryGeyme20150102_FD_80419 | JGI IMG/M metagenome (GOLD analysis project Ga0100402, IMG submission 80419) | Groundwater microbial communities from Crystal Geyser aquifers in Utah, USA - Crystal Geyser metaG 2015-0102 | ecosystem: Environmental > Aquatic > Deep subsurface > Groundwater | place...
AAAAAGCTAAAACAATTTTCTCCCTCTTACTGGATGGGGCACCTCAGGAAGAAACCTGGATAGCTGGATACTATATATCCAGCTTCTGGGACAATAAACTAGATCATTTATTAACTTTAGGTGAGGGGAAAGAAAGAGGCAAAGCTTTGCTTTCTTATTTAGAACAATTCGAAATGGAAGTTGCTTCTAGAAAATTTCCCCAAGATGCAATCTTACTTACAACCGTACAATGTGTTCTAGAGGAAGCCATCCATCATCTACGAATGTCATTTCGAATGGAAGGCTGGAACGGATTAGATCCAGCAAGCCTAAAAGGACTTGCCATCTGTCACTTACGTCTCGGCGAATTTTCACTCGCCTTAGAAATATTAGATTCTATTGCAAGAACATCTCTACAATCCTCAGAATTCGGATTTTTAATATCAGAATGCTATTTAGGAACTGGTCTCTTAGATGATGGGAAGAATCTCTATCTACGATCTTTTTTGGATGATCCACTACGTTTCAATAGGCAGTGTAACTTTTGGTCAGACTTACAAGAAGTTTGCCAGGAAATAGATTCTAGTTCCATCGATATCGAATCTAAACCATTTGCAATTCCAGTGTTCGGACTTCGCAGGGGAATCTTCAAGAATCAAAAGCCCAAGAGGAAAGAAGACCTAGAGAGTTGGATGGAACAAATGATTCGATTGAATCATTTTCAAAACACCCAATCTGCAAAATTTCAAAAGAAAACAGCCTGGAGAACCCAAGCTTTTGCACTTAGTATATTAGAGAATTTTTCTGAGAGAGATTACCCGAATGAGATCAATCGGGCTAAAAGATTTCTAGAGGAGTCAAACTCGATTCTTAACGTCGAGCTTCCTCGATAAAATTGTGGATTTCATTCGCTACCGATTTCTTTCCAGTTGAAAGATAGTAAGCTTCTAATTTTGATAAAGTATCAACACCCTTGGGATCTTCTTTAATCTGCTCTAGAAACACACGCTTGTGGTAGGAATCAGCATATTCAACCGATGAAGGTTTATCTAGATAAGAAGTATTGTCTATGATAACACCAGCAGAATCTGATAGAGATTGTGGAACTGTGGAGCCAGTTCGAGAGATCATCACAACAGCCAAAACGGATGCTAGAGCAACAGTCAAACCATACTGCATGGGTCGATTCTCAAGAAAGTAAGGAAGAATTCTTTCCTTCCAGTTCGGGTTATCGATTTCAATGTTCTTGATATTTTCAAAAACTCTTTCATCAAAACTTGTAGAAAGCCTCACAGGATTTTTCTCTTCCCACTTACGAACCTGGCAAAATAAGTCAACTAACTTATGCTCAAGCACAATGTCTTCTTCCAATTCCTTTCTCTGAATGAGTTCTTTTAATTTTGAAAATAATTTGAATTCAAGAGCCAAAATAACCTTCCCCTTTATTGTCTTGCAATATAGAATGTTTTAAAAATTCTTTTGCTTTGAAAAGGCGACTCTTTACTGTTCCAATGTTACATTCTAGAACTTCAGCAATCTGAGAATAAGACATTTCTTGGAAATACCTTAACTCGATCACCTCTTTGTAAATATCTTCCAAAGCATCGATCTTGTCTTTTAGATACTTCGACTCTTCAAAAAGTTCCAATTTTTTTTCATAACCCATTCTTTCGTCCACAAATTGGTTATCTTGGGAGTCATCAATGGGCTTTTCTCTACCACGCTTCTTCTTAGCAAGTAGATCTTTGGATTTATTTACAACGATTCTATAAAGCCAGGTATATACACCAGCCTCTGCTCTAAAATTCTGTATGGACTTATAACCCGAAATGAGGGCATCTTGCACGATATCTTCCGCATCATCGCCATCCTTTACCATGGAAACAGCCTTACGGAATAGTCTCTCTCGGTATGGACTTACAAGAGTCATATAAGCAGTCTTATCTCCTGCTTTTATCTTCTGAAGGAGAACAATCTCCTTTTCTCTCATCGTCATGCCTTTTTTGGCTAGTGCATTTCTACTCATCTTGATTCTTTAGGTCAGTATCTTTCCGATTCGATTCAGGGAAATTAATTTTTCCTCATTTTCTATGGAACATTTTTTCCAAATCATCTCTTGTTAGTTTTACTAAGGTCGGTCTTCCATGAGGGCAACGAGCTGGGTTTTCACAATAGCTCAAGCGGTTCAAAATTTCTGATATGATGGCATCAGAGACTTGGGAGCCTTTTCTGATTGCGGAGCGGCAGGCTACCGATTTTGCCATAAGATCGTAAGGCTCTGGTTCCGCTGTGTCCGAGTGGAGGGTTCGATTCATAAAATCAAGGATAGTTTCCTTCTCTTTGCCTGGTTCCATGTAGCCAGGAATTTCTCGAACAACAACTGATCCGTTCCCAAAGTCCTCTATAGTGATTCCAAGCTCGATTAATTCTGCCTGCTTACTCAATATATCCTCAGCCTCATCTGTCGATAGATCGATTTTGATAGGAGTAAGCATTGGTTGGGTTCCATAATTTTTAAGCTTAAGTTTCTTCAATACTTCTTCATAACGAATGCGTTCATGAGCAGTATGTTGGTCGATTATGTACAATCCGTCCTCAGCTTCTGCAAGAATGAATGTCTCGAATAAAATCCCGTAATGTCTCTTAGGAATAAACTGACTGTGCTTGGTGGGAAGATCGCTCAATTCAGAAAGATTAGTTCCAGCACCTGTGTTTGATAATTCATAGGCTTCTCTTCTTTCTGCATTGGGAAAAATGTCTCTGTGCAAAATGTCTTGAAACTGAGAAGTATTCCCTTGGTTACTATAATTTTGGTTATTTGCTTGGAAGGCTGCAAAATTTCCTGTACCACGAATCGGGGCCGACATCCGCTTCTTGAGTTCCAAGAAACTCACAGGAGTTGAGGATCGTAATTCTTTCTGTAAGGCGGAAATCAAAAAGCCATTTATAAATTCATCATCGAGAAAGCGGATTTCTTTTTTTTGGGGATGAACATTTACGTCTATTCGATCAGGAGGAATTTCAAAGTATAAGAAGCTCCAAGGATGGGCTCCTGGTGGCAAAAGTTCATCATAACATTTTTTCAATAAATAAGAACCATGCTTGAGATCAATAGGTCTATCATTTACAAAAAAATACTGACCCATACGATTGGATCTATAGAAATCAGGATCAGAGATATAGCCAGTTACCTTCATCCCATTTCTTTCGTAGTCAATAGGAAGAAGATGGTCTCGCATATTTTCTCCAAAGATAGATATAATTCTTTCATATCTATCTTCCTGGGCGAGGCGATATATAGTTTTGCCATCCTGCATATAATGGAAGGCGACATTGGGTCTCGTTAATGCCGATATTTGGATTCTTGATTTATTCTTTCGATCTTCTGAATTTTCAGATTTAAGAAACTTTCGTCTAACTGGCGTATTATAGAACAAATCATTGATTTCGATTTTTGTTCCCACAAAATGAGCTGTAGGTTCTTTGGAAATTATACTTCCATTTTCTAATTGGATCTTATGAGCAAATCTTGCATTTTCCACTCCAGATTCCAAACTCATTTTAGATACAGAGGCAATAGATGCAATGGCTTCACCACGAAATCCATATGTGATAAGTGAATCAAGATCATTAAGGATTTCTATCTTTGATGTAGCATGTCGCATAACAGCTAGTTCTAAATCTTCTTCCAAGATTCCTGAACCATTGTCAACGATAACAATTTTGTCAAGGCCTGCTGCCTTAGTTTCTATGCTAATTTGGGTAGCACCTGCATCGACAGAATTCTCTATACATTCTTTGAGGATGGAATGAGAAGACTCTATTACTTCTCCTGCTGCAATTTGGTTGATTAAATCTTGTTGTAAGCTGTGGATCTTACCCATGAGACCAGATTAAGAAGCATAGAAAATTCTATACAGCCATTTTACGAAGCTGATTGCGCAATTGGTCATTCTTTAATAAATCAGAAAGATTGTATTTACCCATCACTTTGAAGAAACTAAAAAGAGCTTCTGTGAGTATTTTGGTAAGTTTGCAATTATTTTGGATAGCACAATAACCATGCTCAGTAAAGCATTCCGCTAAATCAAAATTAGTTTCTGTAATTTCAATTACGTCCAATAAATTGATCTTCTTTGGTTCCCTTCCTAATTTAATTCCGCCTTTCTTTCCTGGAACTGATTTAATAAAACCTGCCTGTGCGAGATGGTGCACAACCTTTACTAAATGATTCTTAGAAATTGAATAGCGATTTGATACCTCAGCTATTGTCACAAGCCTATCATCATGTGAGCCAAGATACATTAATACGCGGAAGGAATAATCTGTGTATTTACTGAGTTGCATAAGATAATACTAATACAAAAGCCATATAACAAAAAAAATAGCAAGATCCTTTTTATGAAAAGACAATCTATTTTTTAAACTTTTGCTGCATCATCTTTAAAAGATCTCGGAAGCTAGATTCAACGTATTTATATGTCTTAAGATTCATCGGATCCAAAGGCATCATCTTATGCGTATTTTTGTATCTATCAAATGATTCTCGTATATAATCTAAAAATTTGCGAGCACCGATTCCATACTTATCCATATCGGACTTTAGTTCATCATATAGATCTTTGAAGTGAAATGTGTAATCGCCTTCTCTTAGAAAATAGAATCTGATATCTAAGGCAACTTCAACAAGTGCATCGTTATAGGCAGAACTGCCCTGTTTAGATTTTGGAGCATTGGATTGAGCAGAAGTCGATTTTTGATCGATCTGCGTTTTAGCAATAGAGATGGGTTTAGATGAGATGGGAGCTTTGTCTTTTTGGAGCTTTTTGGCTTCTCTTTCTCTTTTCAAAATATCATGGAGTACAGATTTTCTATTTTCTTCTGACATATAAAAAAATTATTTCTACTAAGTTTTTTGTCAAAGTTTTTTCTATTATTTGGAATTATGTTTTCTCAAAGCACAATTCGGTAACCATTCACAGCGAAGGCAGGTTGAATCTTCAGGATTATATGCAATGGCTGGACATATATTTGCATCCGCAACTTGGATGGGATTTAGTATATTTGGAATGTCCTTTTTGGGGCTTGATTCAATTTGCTTTAATAGCTTTTCATTAGCTTTGATCTGAACTTCAAAGAAATCTTCAATCTTGGTCTCTTGGGTTTTAGCTTCCTTGTCTGGGGAATCATTTCTTTTCTTTTCCAAGAGATTGGGAAGAGTGAATTTTCCTGATCTTTTTCTTGGTTCCAATATTAAATAATAAAAAGCATAGCCTGCTAGGGCTCCACCCAAATGACAGGTATTAGAAATATTTGAATTACCAACTAGACTAAATCCATAACCCAAGGCTAGAGAAATCCATACAGCATTCTTAGCTCGAACCCGAATAAATAAAAGAAGAATATCCATCTCAGGAAAAAGCAAACCAAAGACAGCTAATAATCCAAATACAGCACCACTAGCACCTATCGTCACACTATAAGAAATATCCAATAGCGCCATTTGATTCTCAAAAAATAATGCATTGATAATTCCAAATGAGAATACAAGAATTCCGCCAGCCAATTGCGAAGCAAAATAAAGTGCGACTAATCTCCATTTGCCGATAGTTGTTTCGATTATGGAACTTAGCATGTAAAATCCATACATGTTGAATAAAATGTGAGGAATAAATGCAGTTGAATGTAAAAATCCATATGTAAATAATTGCCAGACTTTTCCATTTAGAACCTGGACAGGAATTAAACCAAATTGGTAATCCATTGCTTTTGAATTGAAATTCTGAAGAATGAAAATGAAAATATTGAAAAATAAAATGAGATTTATGGGATGATAAATGGAATATCCAAATAAAGAAGCTGAGTTACGACGCATAAGGAAAGAATCTGGGAATGAAGGGATTTGTCAAGCTGGCAAAAAAATGGGAATCCTTCGGCTAAGGATTCCCGGTTTTGGTTGTGATTATCAATCCTTACCAAAATCGGAAAATCAGAATATTACTTTAGGGTTTAATAAAAAAAATTAAGAGTGCAATCTTTGGACTTTATCATTATCCATTTCTGATAGAGAATACAAAGCAGGCATATCATGAAAAGAGACCTTATTTTTCTCTACATGGACAATGTCGCGATTTTTAAAATCGGTAAGAGCACGAACTAAGGTTTCCGTAGTGGTTCCTATAATAGAAGCCAAAACTTCTCTTGTCATCTTTATTTCAATTTCGTCCGTTTCTCCAGCAGCATTTTTAAGCGTGATTAATAATTCTGCTAATTTGGAATGAACTTGTTTAGTTCCCAAAGAAACAACTTGGCTCTCGCTCTCTCTCCATTCTTTTGCCATTTGTCGAAATACTTCTGATTGGAAATTCTCATCCTCTCGCATTAGGATTTGAGTAAGCTCTTTAGTAATATAACAAGTTTCTACATCTTCAAGACAAATAGAAGAGTGGAAATATGAGTCGCCCGATATTGCATCTCGAAAGCCAATCCAATCTCCTGGTCCTCTAATATTAAAAGTTTGTTCTTTGCCACCATTGCTTCGGTAATTGCGAACTAAACCTGATTTTATAAAATAGAATCCTGCGGCATTGTCTCCGGATTTAAAAATATGTGAACCGCGTGTATGTTTATCAAAATGCTTGCCATTGTTAACTTTTTCTATAGTTGCTGGAGTAGCATTTTGTAAGATACTTTTTGTTCTTATATTACAAGTTTCGCAATTTGGGTCTTCCGAAATGGAATCTGAACCGTTCATTTTATAAAATACCTTAATTTAAAAATACCATAATGTGTGATTTTGACAATATCTTTTTATAATAATTCTAAAATTTTTCATATATATCAATACTATTTTCAGGAATTATAATTTAATCTTGAGTAAGCGATCATAAATATGGTCATATGGTACAAAAAGGCAATCGTCAATCCACACAAGAAATTCAAATCGACATAGATACAAATTATGCAGTTGAAATAGCTGAAAATGTGTTTTGGGTAGGCTTTTACTCAGAAGAGGATGCTTTGCACTGTAATCCGTATCTAATTAAATCTAAGACCTCAGGGATATTGATTGATCCAGGATCTGTTCCAGATTTTCCCATTGTAGCAAGAAAAGTCTTCTCCATTATTCAACCACAAGCGATAGATACAATTATTCTTCAACACCAAGATCCTGATCTATGTGCAGGAGTTCCCATCTTTGAAGATTTACGAAATGATTATAACCATCATATAATTTCTGAAGTTAGGGCATCTTATTTGATTAAGCATTATGGGGTAAAAGGGAAACTTTACATGGTTTCACCAGATAATGCAAGCTATACGACTAAAGAAGGAAGGCTATTGCAATTTTTGATGACTCCATTCGCTCATTTTGCGGGAGCAATCATGACCTATGATCCAAAATCAAAAGTATTGTTTACTTCAGATATCTTAGGTGGACTTGGAAAAGATTGGGAACTCTATCACAATGATGTAGCCCTTGACAACATGAAAAAGTTTCTCTCCTTATATATGCCTTCTAACCAAGCGCTGCGTTATGCGCTCCTAAAAATTCGTAGCATTGATGCTGAAATCATAGCACCCCAACATGGCCAGATTATAAAGAAACAGCAACTTGATCAAATTATCAATTCACTTTGGGATTTGAAATGCGGACTGGATCTTATAGATGATGAATTTATGAGAAAAGTATTAAACTCATAGCATGAAAGTAATTAAGAACTTAAATCTACTCTTCTTAATTCAAGAGGAAAGTAATTTCATAGAGCTTAACAAAGCCTTAAGCGAATTTGAAAGTAAACTAAATGCAAATCGATATTCAAACCTAAAACATTGGCTAGAGACTAAACCATTAGAAATACCTGAAGTCGTAATTTCCGATTACCTACCTGAGACAGAACAAGGATTAGATGCATTAGAATACTTTCGAAGTAACCACAATGATACTATTTTTATAATCTATACAAATATGGATCATCTGCAAAATGCAATTGATGAAACCAAGAAAGGAGTCGAAGATTATATCATCCAAAAAATACCATCTCGATTCGCTGTTGTAATTAAGAATGCAATCAATAAAATTGAGGCGCAAAGAGACTTACTTGATAGTAAGAATGTTCTTAAGCGAATAGAAAAAAAGAACACTGCCCTACTGAATGCCCAGCCTGATTATCTAATCCAAGCGAATAGTAAAGGTTTAATATTAGATTATAAAATTTCTTCTGACAGCGAAATAATCAATTTATTTATAGGAAAAGATTCCATCCAAGGAAAAATGTTAGATGAAATTTTTCCGACAGATATCGCATTACAACTTCGAGAGGAGATAGCCAATGCACTATCTGCTAAAACAATTATAACGAAAAATTTCTTTATAAATATTGCTGCTGTAAATCATAATTTCGAAGCTCGTTTTGTAAAAATCGACAAAGACGAAGTAATGATTATTTTAAGGGAATTCACCAATGATAATCAAAAAGAAGAAGATTACTACCGTGCGATTTCTAGAATCTCAAGATACCGTCACAAGGAAAATTTAGTAAAAGAACTTCTCAATCATATGGTTGATAGCGATAAGAATCTTTTGTCTGAAGAAAAGAAGAAAGCTGATCTACTTCTATCTAATATTCTTCCTAGTTATATGATAGATGATCTTAAAAAATTCGGAAAAGTCCAACCCGTACAATATGACCAAGTAGCAGTAATGTTTACAGATTTCGTAGGATTTTCAAATATTTCTAGATACATGAGTCCAACCCAACTACTCAAAGAACTTACAATCTACTTTGATGAATTTGAAAGAATCTGTGAAGTCTACTCTATCGAAAAAGTAAAAACTATTGGAGACTCTTTTCTCTGTGTAGCAGGTTTGAGCGGCAACTATCGTACTGCAGGAATCGATATCCTACTCGCAGGAATAGAAATGATGCGTTTTACAAATACACGTAGAGAGGAATTAAAACAAATAGGAGAGGATGCTTGGGGAATCCGACTCGCCATTCACTCAGGACCACTGATTGCAGGAATCGTCGGTCACCAAAAGATAGCCTTTGATATTTGGGGGCATACAGTGAATGTTGCAGCTCGAATAGAAGGAGTGAGTGAGGGTGGAGAAATTACTGTTTCACGCAGTATGTTCGACTTTACTAGAGATTTTTTTGATTTCGATTACATTGGTGAAAAAGAACTAAAAGGTGTAGGGTTTCATGACCTCTATCGCTTGTCGGGTTTGAAGTCCGGACTTTATGCTAAAAAGAGTGAATCCAGGTTTATACCAAATATAAATTTTTATAAATTATTTGAGGCACTTCGAGATGGAAAGCACATCCTGCGAAGAGATGGTAAATATATTATTTCAAAACAAAATTTAAATAAAGACTTGGACGCTAAGACTGAATTAGCTATTTCTTAAGTATGAATCCAACCCTTTTTGTTATTGCTTTTATATTGTTTATTACAATGGAAAATTGTAATCTTTTTCAGAAACAAGGAACTGTAGAGAATTCTAACTCAGAAAATTCTTATTTAAAGATCCAAGATACTTATCTGACTATTGAATCTAGAGGCAAAAACTTGTATTTGGTAGTAGATTTCTTGCTTCAATGGAAGAAAAGAGAAAGCTTACAACTCAAAATTATTGATACCAAATCAGATTCCATGCTTTATGAGAATCTGATTGACACTGTTCCCTACTTAAAGATTCGATCCTTGCCTCTCGACATAAACGATTCTAAAAATTCATGGTTTTACGAAAATCCTGATATAGACAGCAATAGAAATATCAAATATATAATAGAAACACAAAACAAAGAATTGCTTTACCTAAATCATAATTTGCTAATCTCTAAAGAGACTAAGCATAGTCTAATTCAGAAGTTTAATGTCCGCTAAAGATTGGTTTTCTTTTTTCGACTATTGATGCCATTGTTTCTTTAAAGTCATTACTGATAAAATTTCTTGCTTGGGATTCTGCTTCCCATTTGAGAGCTTTTTGTAAGGACTTATCTGAATAAGAATTTTTTTTAAGTTCGTTAAGTGCAAGTGGTGCAGCCTCACAAAGACCCTTAGCAATTTGTAAAGCATTTTCCATGATAGATTCCTTAGGAAAACTATAATCGCATAATCCCCACTCAGCTGCTTGCTTACCATTTATAGTTTCTGCCAAGAAAAGCATTCGATTCGCTCTAGACTTTCCAATGAGTTCTGAGGTTGTATAAGAACTTCCCATTCCAGGGTGGATCCCCAACTTAACAAAGTTAAAAGAATATTTACCTTCATCGGAGAAAATTCTAAGATCACAGGCTAATGGAAGTGCTAAACCTGCACCTATAGCATGACCTTTTGCAACACAAAGAATTGGAACTGGAACTTTTCGAACTGATAGAAAAAAATTATAAAACTTTCTCATTCCTTTTCTATTTTGAGAAAAAGTCTTCGTGGAAAAACTTCTTAATAAATTTAAATCACCACCTGCACAGAAAACATCATTCCTTCCAGAAAGTAGAATGACTCTTGGTTTTCGTTTCAAAACAGAAAGCTTGTTCATCTCTTTTTCGAACATCTCCCCCATTGCCCAAGTCATAGAATTTTTTGATTCCGGATTGTTTAAATACACATAACAGATATCATCTGAAGAATTTTCCGTATATTCAACTTCAATGAGTGGCATTAAACTACTGCCTGCACCAGATTCTTTAAATCAAAACTCTCATACCAAATTTTTTCAGAAACGGGAAGTAAGGTTTCAGCTAAACCAAGATTTTCAAAATAATCGAGTAAGATTTCTAGATGAACATTTTCTTCATTTTCGAAACTCCATAGATAAGAATCTATAGATTTAGCTATTAATGCTTCTGATCGGATTCTATCACAAAAAGTATCAGGCTTTCCTTGAAAAATTAAGTAGGAAGAAATTAAATCAAATCGAATTGTATCTACAATTACTTGAAATTTTTCATCCGTTTGATCAAAATATTTTGAAGCAATCTCCGTTTGAAAATAATCACCCCAGGTCATGATATCTGGATAAACTCCAAACTTTTGCTTGATTTCTTCTAATTTTTCATTTTCTAGAAATGGTTTTGAACTATACTGATCGATTAGATTTTTCAAAAAAATCAAACTTACTATTTTCGCACTGGTTAATTTGCCAGTTCTGACCATCTCAAAAAGTTCTGGGTTTAATTCTGAGTTTTGTTCCATACAATAATTTTCGGGATAAAGTTAATTTTCCCTTCAACCTTTTTCCTTTTTTCAAATCGACTCAATATCAGGTAGGTCATAATTCGATACTATTAGTATGGCAATTGGTCGCTCGGATTCCCTTCAAGAGTTAATAACGATTTTAGAATCATTATTCCCTGAAACAATCATAGGAAGCGACATAAATCTAGTAAAACACCTCTTCTATTATCTCAAAGCTGATGACAAAGAAATAGATTTTATCTACAATGAGGAAGTAGATGTTGCTGTTGTTCATGAAATTTTTGATGATACGGTAATGTTAGACGTTCCGAGTTTTAGTGATGAAGGTCAGAAACGAGCTAGAATCCGATTCGAAATCATGAACATTTTGTATCAATTCGATGTATTGATCTTGGACTTAAGAAATGACCAAGTGCTAATTAAGATTCCAAGTGAATTACAATCTATGCAACTTCGCCAATCAAAACGGCTTCTAGTGGATGATTTGTTTATGAATTTCATCATTTTATTTCGTTCTCTAGCAGGTGGTGCAAGGTCAGTAGGAAAAAACCTTTACGCAGAAAGAAGATATCCATTTCTCATGAGGGAAATTCGTAAAGATAAACCTAATCTTAAATTAATAAATATTATGATAACAGATTATATAAAATCAGTATCAAAGTATTTTGACATAGTAATCTATAAACAAAATGAAGAATTAGATGAATTCGAAAAGTTCATCCGTTCTGCAATTGGTAGAACAGAAAAATCAATTTACATATCTGATTGCAATAAATTAGAAAAATACATTGAACCATCGGAAGATGAAATACTTACTACATTCAATCATGAATTTAAAATACTTGTAGAATCTACAAATGAATTGGAGGCACTTGCATTTTTTGAGGAACTTTCTAAGAAAGAAAACCGACAGTTCTTTGTTAGCTATATTTATTCAGCCATAAGAATTTACGATCAGGTGGTGGGTTATATTAAAGTTTATTCAACCGCTATGGAAAGATTCACTATCACTCATCCGCAGGCAATTTTTATCCACGAGCTTTCTGAAATTGCTAATTATGCAATCACAAAAGTAACTATTCAAGTTACATCTTATGAGACCTATGCTCATACTACACAAATTATTGATATTTCTATGGATGGCTTACTATTTGAAATTAGTAATAAGAAATTATTCAATTATCTTAAAAGACACAATATCGTTAAAATGAATATTCCTCTTCTTCAAAATATTGAGCTATCTTTGCGAGGAGAAATTGTACGTTTTATAGAGAGAGACGGTTCTTTCTTTCTTGGTGTGAATTTCTTTGATTCCAATCCTGATGATATGTTGCACTTAGAGGCTTATCTCTATGAGAAAAGTCTAAATACCATTTCAGAATAGAATTTTTTTCTTCTAAAATTAAACTATTTCAAGGTCTGCAGCTTTTATTTTAATAAAATCTTATATTATTATTTTATTCAACAATTTCTAATACATCTAGCACCGCAGAAGGAACAGTATTCCCTGGTGGATTCATCGTAAGATAAGATCTTCCATGAGATTTTATTTTTTCCATGGCTTGTATGATGTCTGTAGTTTTAGGTTTGCCTGGATTCCATCCGTTTAAATATTCTGAATAAATTAATATAGCTGTTTGGTGGTAAAGAAGAGAATTCTTCGAATAGGAATCAGATTCTTGTAATGCAGATATAGATTTTTCCCAGAGGATGTTCTTAGAAATATCTTTCGTATCTGTATTTAGATAAGTCTTATAATTGATCCAAGCTTTAGCAACAGAACTTTCGAATCTTTTTCCATACATTGCTTCGCTGTCCTGAACAATATCTATTCCTCGCTTTAAAATATCTTTTTTGATCTTTGGGTTAGTGAGACCTGTTTCAACATTTTCTCGAATCAAGGCTAAGTAGTTTTGATAAAAATTGTATCTTTCTCTATTATCAGAAAAAGATTCACGGTATTTCCAAGCTTGTGCAAATTCCCCTAAGCTGGATACATTCCATCTATTCCCTTCCTTTTTATACATTAAGCCTAATGCAAAATGCGGATCAGGTAATTTTGGATCTAAAGCTATTGACTGTTTTAATAATTTCATAGCTTCTGCATCGCTATCTCTGTAAGCTAGAGCATCCGCTTTTCTTTTTAAATCCAAAGCCTCTTCTGTCTTTTCAGTAATAAGTGGGCGGACAACAGTCATTGGTCTATTTTCAATCAGTTTCGTGAAGCCAACGCCTCTTAACTGTTTCCCAAAAAATGTTGTATCAAAAATTGATTGAACGTTAATTTCACCAACAATATTCCCATTTCGAAATTGCCTATGATCCGGATGTTTTTCAACTAAGTATAATGTCTGTCCGACTCTTACACCCTTTGGATTTAATATTTTCACTACAACATTATCTGGTCTGGTATCTAATCCAAGTAGTGATGTAGATTTTGATTCTAACAACTCCGCTTTTTCAATTGATACTACTTCACCAACAACAATCATTCTTTGAGCTTCGGTACCCCTGTATTTACGAAAAGAAAATACTAATTCATCTTCTACGGATTGAGCCGAAATTTCTAGACTTGCAAAATTACAAAATAGGAGTAGGATAATTTTTAAAAGTATTTTCATAGAAAATCTCAGGATTTCTCTTTTATAATCGACTCATTTGCAAAATTTCTAGACAATTACAGCCTCACTAGACTTAAAAAAACATTGACATTCACTGGATTATGAAAATGCTTCTGGAATGCTTCAGAAGTTTCTTTCAATCTTTCGACCTGCTCCTGCGATCCCACGTCTATCAGCTAAAGAAATTGAGGCAAAGTATCCTAAGTTTCGGTGGCAAATTCTCGAATCCACCTTTATTGGTTATGCAGTCTTCTATTTTGTAAGAAATAACTTTCCTGTAGTTTCTAAAGAGGTGGGAGAAGCTCTCCACTATTCTAGAGAGCAGATCGGTGATATCCTCGCTGTAACTGCTATTTCTTACGGTATCGGTAAATTTATTATGGGTTCACTTAGTGATAGATCAAACCCAAGAATTTTCATGCCCTTTGGTTTAGTTTTAACAGCCCTATTAAATTTTTGCTTTGGGTTTTCTGAAAGTTACTATATTCATATGATTCTTTGGACTTTAAATGGCCTAGTTCAAGGTATGGGTTGGCCTCCTTGTGGAAGATCCTTGGGACATTGGTATAGTGTTAAAGAAAGGGGAACTACTTTCGCATTTTGGAACATTGCTCATAATGTAGGTGGCGGTCTCATAGGAATGATTGCTGCCTACTCTGCTTCTTACTTTGGTTGGCAGTATGCTTTCTTTATACCTGGAGTCTTAGCTTTACTAACAGCTCTTTATCTATTTTATCGACTGAGAGATACTCCACAGTCCGTGGGTCTTCCTCCTATCGAAGAATTTAATAATGACTACCCTGAGTCTAAGGAAACACATGAAGAAGAACTTTCTATGTATGAACTAATCGTAGAAAGTGTATTAAAAAATAAATTCATCTGGGTGTTTGCCTTATCAAATTTATTCGTATATATGGTTCGGTATAGCCTCTTAGATTGGGGACCAACATATCTGAAGGAAGTCAAAGGTGCATCTTTGGAAAAAGGAGGAGCATCTACTATTATCTACGAATTTGCCGGTATTGGTTCAACCTTACTCATGGGATGGATTTCTGATAAAACAGGAGGCAGGAGAGGAATGGTTAGTTTACTCTGTATGGTACCGATCTTCTTTGCATTTATTGGAATTATTTATACTCCACCTGGTTTTATTTGGATAGATCTTAGTTTATTTGCTGTGATTGGATTTTTCATTTATCCACCTGTTATGTTATTAGGTGTTTCAGGTTTAGATTTTAGTTCAAAGAAAGCGGTAGGAACTGCTGCAGGATTCATAGGTTTGTTTGGTTACATCGGACGAACTGTCCAAGCAAAAACAATCGGATATCTGGCAGATCACTATAGTTGGAATGTAAGTTTAGGTTTTATTGTTTGCTCTTGTGTTATGGCGATCGTTTTATTATCGTTTACTTGGAATTTGAAACCGAAAAGTTAAGACTCATTATTTTATTCAAATGTTTTCTAACATTTAACTTGAAAATTTTGTAGTGTTTAAAATGATACCTGATTTATTGTTTATAAAAATTAAATATTAGGATGATGAATTCATGGACAAGTCCTTAGATGAAATACTAATCCACGAGAAGAACCACATCTTCAATGCTGCTCTAGTTGGCGCATTTTACACAATTCTAACACTGCTTTTATCCATTATAGGAATTTTTAATGAAGAAATAAGAGTCAAACATGGATTTGATGCATGGGGTTTAATAGATGTTGCAATATTGGCTGCACTTACTTATGGCGTTTATAAGAGAAATAGATACAGCGCACTCAGTTTGTTGCTTTATTTTATAATTGGCAAGATAGTTAGTTTTAATACGAACAGTGGATTTTATGGAATTTTATTTGGAATCATTTTTTCCTATTTTTATTTTCAAGGTGTCAGAGCTTGTTTTCATCTACATAAATTAACAAACAATAAGGAGGAAGGTGAAAGGACAAAATCATGGAAGTACAAGATTGGTTTTTTTATTTTATCAATATTATCCTTAGGGTTTCTTATTTTTATGACCTTAGTAGCACTTGGTCCCAAGGAAGAAGTATTATCTGGCATTTATCTAGATAAAAAATATAAAAAATTTTTAAAAGAAAATAAATTGATAAACTCTGGTGAGGAAATAGAATACTGGTATTCGGATGGGTTTACAGACTTTAAGGATGGATTCTATTTTTTCACTAATGAAAAGGTTGTATTGTATAAAAATAATTGGGAAGAGAAATCGATTTTAATACCCTATTTATCTATTCAAAATATTGAATTTGAAAAGCAAGCATCCTATTACGAAGATAGTAAAATAACAATAACTATGGATGATTCCTATGTTACTTTTCCAGTCTCAAGTACGGGTGATGGAGATGAAAAATTTATAAAGAGACTTTTACAAATTTGGAAACGAAAAATAAAGGAAGAAGAAAAATAAGAACTTTTTTCTAAGAAATATTATTTAATCAAAATCACTTCCAACTGTTGAGATAATCATCTGAACTTTGGCAGAACCTGTGACTTGGAACAATTGTTCCTCTTGGGTTCCTTTTGCGGTCACCATGAATGTGTCTCCCTGCTTAAACACCATTCCATTTTGTAATTTTATTTCACCAGATAGCATAGAGTAAATATGAAATCTAGTTTTCTTAGTTACAACAGGCAAGATAAAATCTTCTGGTTCAAACTCGCTCAAATCATCTAATACTAAAGAGTAGATTCGGAACTTATCATTTTCAGTAAGTTCGCAGAGTTCACCTGCTCCAGCAAAAAATGATTCCTTATAACTAAGCTTTTCTTTCCCTTTGAAAGCCTTATAATTCAATACATCTAAAGCCTTCTCTAAGTGAAGTTCTCTAGGTCGTCCATAATCATAGACTCTATAAGTTGAATCGGAAGATTGTTGTATTTCTAATAGCAAAACACCTGCACCTATCGCATGTACGGTGCCAGGTTCAAGTAAAAAAGCATCTCCTTTCTTTACTGGATGGTATTTTAGTATAGATTCTGCTTGGTTTTTTTCAATTAAAGTTTTGTATTTTTCTTTTGTAGTGTTTTGTTCAAAACCTACAACCAATTGAGCATCTGGATCAGCTTGGATTACTATCCAAGCTTCCTTTTTCCCTGAATTTTTAGGATCATTTTTCTTCGCATAATCATCATTTGGATGAACTTGGACAGATAATTTTTCCTTAGCATCTATGATTTTTATTAATAAAGGGAACGGTATTCCTTGCATCCCATCACCTAATATCTCTCTAGGATACATTTTATACAAAGAACGGAAATCTCTGCCCTTCCAAGGAGTATCCACTACAACAGATTTGTCATCCAGGTAATCTGAAATTTCCCAAGTCTCACCAATATCACCCTCAGGGATATTTCTTTTAAGAATTGAATCTAACTTTCTCCCACCCCAAATTTTTTCTTTATAAATTGGAGTAAAACGGAGTATTGAAGGAACCATAGCGTCATTTTTTTATTTTGTGCCTTGCAGAAAAGGAAAAATCAAAAATTAGAAACTAAGCTTTCCACCTCTGAAATACTATGATCAGAATGAAGAGAAATACGAATTCTCGCTGAAGGTACTGTTGGCGGACGGATTGCTCTTAAATCATATCCTAAATCCTGGAATTTCTTTGCCATAGCTAATGCTTCTTCTTCGGAATCAAGAAGGACTGGAATGATTTGGGAAGTAGACTTTCCAGTTGAAAAACCTTTTGCATGTAGACCATTCCTTAGTAGATCGCTGATTTTCTTTAGATGTAAACGTTCTACATCCATATCTGCCATAATTTTCAATGCAACAATTCCTGCATAGGCGATAGCAGGCATTGGTGCTGTGGAAAATACAAAACTTCTCATGCAATTTATAAGATACTGCTTTGACATCAGGGAATTGCAAGAAATAAGTCCACCTTCCAATCCTAAGGCTTTACCTAAGGTAAAAATTCGAAAATCTATATCAGGATAGTCTGTTCCCATTCCAGAACCATTTTCTCCCTCTACGCCAAATGCATGAGTTTCATCTAATATTAATAAGGCGTTATATTTTAATTTTAATTCGACTAATTTCTCAATTAGCGAACGATCTCCATCCATGCTGTAGATAGATTCAGAAATAATTATTTTACTCTCATCGAGATTTGATTTCTGTAAATTTCTTTCTAAATGTTCCCAATCCAAATGATTGTAATAAATCTTCTTAGAACCAGATATTCGTATCCCATCAAGTATCGAAGCATGATTGAGCCTATCTGTAAAAATTTGTGTTCTGCTATCAGCTAAGGCATCTATGAGTCCAAGGTTGGCTACAAATCCATTTGCCACAAATAGGCTTGCTTTTGTTTTTGTTAACTCAGAAAGAGATTCTTCTAAATCATTGAATACATTATGATGACCTCTTACCAATCGAGAAGCTGTGGAACCTAGACCAAATTGAGTAATTCCATCTTGCATAGCTTGCAGTATTAATGGATGCTTTGAGAGGCCGAGATAATCATTAGAACAAAAATCTTTACCCTGCGAAACTTTCAATTCTCTTAGAAGTGATTTCTCTTTACGCTTCTGTAATTCTTTATCAATCTTCCTATAAATTCCACTCGACATAGATATTCTCTTTGTTTCCAATCAATCAAAGCGGGGATTAGATGCAAGCTTTGGATGAAAATATTTTAGAAAAATGCAGATCTGCTAAGCGAGTTGTTGCGATCACAGGTGCGGGAATCTCAGCAGAAAGTGGAATTCCTACTTTCCGTGGAAAAGATGGTTATTGGAAATCTTACCGTGCAGAAGATCTTGCTAATTTCGAATCATTTCAAAAGAATCCAATATTAGTTTGGGAATGGTATCAAATGAGGATGGAAATTTGCAGAAAGGCAGAACCCAATCCTGGACATCTTGCAATAGCCAAAATGGAATCTCTCTATCCTGAATTTCATCTAATCACTCAGAACGTTGACAATTTACATCCAAGAGCGGGCTCGAAAAACATTACTGAACTTCATGGAAATATATTTACAACTAGATGTACAAAATGCACATATAATTCAACTCTTGGTTCAGATTCATTTCCCCTTCCACCGATTTGCCCTAACTGCAACTCAATTCTTAGACCAAATATTCTTTGGTTTGGAGAAAGTTATGATATTAAAGTATTAGATGATTGCATTCAAAAGTTAAGATCCGCCGACCTCTTATTAATCATTGGAACTTCAGGTCAGGTTACAGTTCCTGTTTATTTAGCAGAAGAAGCAATTCAATCAGGCGCATATTCTATAGAAATCAATTTAGACAGATCTACCTTAAGTAAGAAAGTGAATGTACATTTACAGGGGAGTGCATCTGAAGTATTACAATTATTAATGGTAAAGTAAAAAGTTGCGCCTAATTTATTTTGAAAGAATTGCCTCTTGAATTTTTGCGATTAATTCTTCAGCTAATATTTCTTTCGTTCCAGGTCCGATTTTAATCGTATCACCATTCTTAAAGAACAATGTAATCTCAGACTCAACTTCACCGAATCCTATATCCTTCCCTACTTTATTTCCAGCTATCCAATCTAGACCCTTGGCTTCTAATTTAAGCTTGGCATTCTTTTCTAAGGATTCAGTCTCTGCGGAAAATCCCAATGTCCAAAAGTTCTGGAGAGTAAGCTCCTTTTTTCTTTGGGAGACATTTTTAAGTATGTCGGGATTTTCAGTAAATTCCAAAGTAAGCCCCTTTTGTCCTAATTGCTTTTTCATCTTTTGGTCTTTTGGATGCAGGGGTTTGTAATCCGCAGGTGCTGCAGCCATGATGAGTAGAGTATTATCTTCTAATTCAGAAAGGACTGCCCTTAATAGATCATCTGTAGTCTCAACTGAAATACATTTTGCTTCAGGCAGAATTGCATAATCTGCATCTACTCCACCAGCAATATAAACTATATTAGTTGTTAACTTTTTTGCGGACTGTGCAAGATTGAAGCCCATTTTTCCTGAGGATGCATTGGATATATAACGAACGGGATCTATCCACTCACGTGTTGGCCCACTTGTGACAATTACTTTGGAGATCATGAGTTTAGAATTTTACGAATAGCTTCTTCAATTTTAGTAATGTCCGCAAGCTTACCCTGGCCTTCATCCCCGCAGATTACTATTCCATCTTGGGGAGAAAGAATTTGAATGCCATCTTTTATAAGTGTCTGGATGTTTCTTTGTGTACTGGGATGTGACCACATTCCCGGATTCATAGCTGGAGCAACTAAGATAGGACAACTAGCTGCGAGATAAGTAGAGCTGACCAAGTCGTCTGCAATTCCATTGGCACATTTTGCTATAGTATTTGCAGTCGCAGGAACGATTGCCATCAAAGCAATTCCATTCTTAGATTCAATATGAGGCATTCCAGATGCATATTCATCAACTAACACAGGCTTCCCCGTTAATGCCTCAAATGTTATCCTGCCAACAAAATGAGTAGAGTTGGGAGTCATAATGACCCTGGTAGAGATTCCAGATTTCACAAGGCTACGAACTAAGTCACAGGATTTATAAGCAGCAATGCTTCCTGTAACAGCAATTAGAACGTCTCCTTTATTACTCATAAAAAGGGAGTTTCTTTTTCCTTACTCGGATTTTGAGGACTGTTATTGGTAAATTGAATGCTGAGAATTTTATTGCCATCCATCTTCTTAATCTTGAGCTCACCTTTAGGAATCTGAATGATAGATCCTTCCTTGGGCATATCTTCATGCTTTTCTAAGAATAAACCTGCGATAGTTCGAACTTCTTCCAGTTCCTTCTCATCTACACCTTCTAAAATTTCTGGGATCTCATCAACTTCAGTCTCCCCATCAAGAGTTATTGGCTTGTTGCGACTCCAATCAGGAACATCTTTCTCGTCCTGGTCGGTCTCATCTCGGATTTCACCGAAGATCTCTTCCATAATATCTTCTAAAGTGAGGAGACCTGCTACACCGCCGTACTCATCGATTACAATTGCCATGTGTTGGTTTGTTAAACGAAGTTTCTGCATCACTTTTTCAATAGAAAGTGATTCAGGAACAAATATTGGGTCTTGCATGATGCTGGAAATTTTTTCTTTCTTACTCTTATGATTCTCGGAGAGCCATTGCAAATAGTTCTGAACGTGAACCACTCCAACCACCTTATCCAAGGTTTCTTCGTAAATTGGGTAACGAGAAAAATGATGTTCGGCTATCAGAGGTAGCAATTTGTCAATTGTGGCATCAGTTGGAATCCCAATAACAGAAAGTCTATGCGTCATAACATCTTTGGCAATATGCTCAGAGAAATTAAACGTCTTTTGTATGAGTTCCATCTCTTCTTTCTGAATTCTTCCTGATTTGGATTGTTCTTCAATAATAATCATTAACTCTTGTGGAGAATGAACATTTTTGTCGCTGGTATTTTTTAATCCAAGTAACCTAAGTAAGGCGAGAGTAACCTTGTTCATAGAGTAAGTTATAGGAAAGAAAATATAATAAAAAAACCAAATTGGCATTGATACTGCAAGCGCAATTGATTCAGTACTTTGGATTGCTATAGTCTTAGGTAAGAGTTCCCCTAAAATAATATGCAATAATGTGATAAGACTAAACGCAATTGCTATAGAAATTGTATGAATAGTTATATTGGAAGGTGGAACATATTCAAAAAGATGAAAAATGTTCGTAACAATTGTTGCAAGGAATTCCTCACCAACCCAACCTAACAAAAGACTTGCAATTGTAATTCCAACTTGGCAGACAGAAAGCATATTGTCCAAATTTAACACTGCTTTCTTGGTAAGTAATGCTAGAGGCTTGCTCTCTTTGATAAGTTCTTCCAATCTCGATAGTCTTATCGAAACAAGAGAAAATTCAGCTGCAACAAAAAATCCATTGATTGCAACCAAGGCGATGATGATTAATAATCCAAATAGTTCCATTTTTGATTGGAAGACTTAGTCTTCCTTCGTTAAACTCCATGCGGGGATCCATCTTGAATCTACGACTTTGTATCCCCATTCTTTATCAAGTCGTGTTAAAAAATCTGGCATATGTGCCGCTCCATAAATAATCCCCAAAGTTGTTGATGAATCTAGATAACTAGATAGTTTCTTTAGGACAATATTGTTTCTTTTCTTGACTAGTGCATCCAAAACTTTTGCATACTTCGGGTTTGAATTGATTTTCTGAGAAGATGTACTTATTTCTTCCGCAAGATTCCTACGGATGAAATACTTATTTTGGATTGAATTAGCAGAATCTGGGCTCATTTGCCTGGTATCATTAGGATTCTCTTCTAGCGGATTTTTGTCTAGAGATAATTCTTCATGGGAAAGATCCTGAATGCTTTTCGCAAAATCTTCTGAATTGGTATCGGCAAGTATCCAATTATCTTTGGGACTCAGGATGTGGAATTGAAAGGAAAGATCTAACTCTTGGGCAAATTCAAGCTGTTCTTCGCGAATTTTATCTAGGCTGATTTCTAACTTGGAACTAGATTCCAAGGTAAAGGGAAATAGCTCATTCCCTGCTTCCACTTGCTTAGATTGTGGACCGACAGATTTAGGATGAATTCCTTCATAAAAAACAACTTCACATCTCTGCAATAGATCATCAATTTCTGCAAAATATTGACTTTCTCCCACATGAACCACGCCAATCAATACTATAGTTGATTTTGTTTTGGTTGAAGATAGAACAAAGCTACGAGTGTAAAAATACTTTTCATCTATCTTGATGAAGTCGGAGCTATTTTCTAAATTCTGAGGAAGTAGATTAGGATGGAATCCAAGAAAGACAGCAATAAATAGAAATTTCCACCTTATTCCTGTCAGCAAATAATTCATATTAATAGAGATCCCTATTTATATGGATCAAATCTGAATCTTCTTTATAAGAAACACCCAAGGGTTGCTTGGAATATAATTGATAGGCAGAATCTTTCATATCTCTCTTAAAATAGACTGTTCCTGTTCCACTTTTCAACCAAAAAGAACACCAATCTAAGACTGTATTTTGGCTTAAATTGGAATTAGCATCTCCGAGATTTCTAGAGGAAACTAAAATTGCAGTTGGTATAGTTCTTTGGTCCATTCTTCGTATCACTCGTTTCATGGAAATATTCATGGAATCATTACTGTTCTTCCATTCCATATCCAAGAGACGATTGGTTTTCTTAACTAAATCATAATCCCAAATATGCAACCTATAATTCTGAGGAAGGATCTTAGTTCCTTCAAAACTCATACGATCAACAGAACTAGATGCATTTGAATTTGCAGATTTAGATTCCCAGATAATCGGAATTAAATTAGAATTTCTAGAAGAAGACGTTGAAGTTTTAAACCGATAGAATAGAGAAAATTTCTGATCTTGGAATTCTTTTCGTAAAAATTCATAGGCAGTAAGACCGCTTTCGTTTAGATAAATTTGGATGGGTCCATCAGTTAATACAGAGCCAGCAATTTCTTTTAGGGATTGTTTAATCTGGAAAGAATTAGCATTTACATCATTGAATACTTTGTATTCCCAAGAATTTCGTTTACCACCCTTTCCATTACTATAAAAAACATAAATAGAGGTCTTCCAAGGTAAAATCGCAATAACAGGAGATGAAATTTCATCAGAATACTTACTTGAAATGTCTTCCCTTTCCTCATTTAAATAAGAGACTTCCATCTCACGAGCTTGGTTGTAGACTGAATCATGAAAGATAGATTCTCGAAACGATTGAAATCCTGATAGATATTTCAATCGATTGTCCACAAGATTTATTTGAAAAAGTCCTGTCTCAAAAATACCAGGTAGTTCGATTGTAGACAATCTTTGCATTGTTAAAAGTTCCATCATGGTCTGGGCATCTGAACTTTCCGATAGAGCATCTAAGGAAGTTTGAATAAATTTTTCAGTCGTATACTTAGCTGGTTTATAATTTCGAATAGTTAGGATATCTTCCTCTGGGGATTCATTCTTTAATATGCTCAAAGCATCTTTGACAAAACTAATTACTGGTGATTTCTTCTCTGATGCTTGGTGAGCAAAAACTAAACCCGAATACCGAAGCCAATCTGATCCAAATTCTTGGTCTTCCTTGGATAGTATGCCTCTTGACTTGGTAAATTCTACTGTAGATTTGCGGAAGAAACCATTATCAATATGATTATAACCTTGCATGATTGTTGCAGAATATTCCAACCTCTTCCAGCCTCGGCTCTGAGAAAGATAACTGATTTCATCAGTGATTCTACTCGCTAGCTCAGGATTTGAATCTCGAAGTATTTGTGCTATGCGAAGTCTCGGCCAAACTTCTTCTTGGAAAATTTTCTCTTGACTCGGAATTTGTCTAAGTGCTTGCAAGGCAACTTTTGATCCATGAACTTTCCAGACGCTTACAGCTATTAAATCCTTCGCTTGAGGAATCGATAAGCTCTCATTGAAAAAAGGATGAAGGATAGCTGAAGACCAATCATTAAAATCAATTTTTAGATAATAGTCTAAAGATTCTTTATATTTCTTTTGCAAATATGCCAAAGAACCTAACTTCACATAGATTCGATTCTTAATAGAAGCCTTGCGGTTTTTAGAAATCACTAAAAGCTCATTTAGACTGGTTTCAGCAGAATCGTATTTTCCAGCGAGCACTTGAAAGAATGCATAGCGCTCCAATGAGTTCTCTGTATAACTTTCATAGGCAGCTTTTTCTGCTTCGAGAATGATTCTTTGGAAATTAATTGCTTCATTAGCAAATCCAAGAAAAGCAAGTCTTGGTGGTAGGTCTTGGTCTAGATTGCCGAGAAGAGGAACTGATTGTAGAATACTCTCTTCATAAAAAGGTGAGAGCACCTTCATAATATTAGTATAATGGACATTAACTTCTGAAGCCTTAGGCTGAGTCTTGTCCAAAAATGCCTGTAGTCGAAAGAGTCTACAGATAGAATAGTATGGCAACCTACTATTGCAATTTAAATCTACAGGAGATTTCTTCTCATCTTCTGCTTCGGTAAATAAGGAAGTATGGATATTTTTAGCTAAATTCTTATAATAAATATTATTCTCGATTTTGATATAAGATTCTAGAGTTTTTTGCGAAGCAGATTCTTCATTCTGAGTCTTCTTCCAAAGTGTTGTTAAAATGGCATCACCCAATCGAAATTCAGATGATTTCAATCGAATCTGATAAAGTATGGTTGCCACACCTTGCTTATTTTTGTTTTTTATAAAAAACTCACCTAAGTAAAGATAGGCTTCGATTTGTTGAGCATTAGAAAGATCCGATGGAAGACTAATAGACTGACCCTGGGAAGTATCATAGATCGTCTTACCTTCAATGAGAAGTAGATATTCTTTTCCCTTAGGAAACCAACCTGTGCTCTCGGTTGCAAAAATTTCGGAAGCGAATAATAGAATGAAAAGCGTAGAAAGAAAAAGAAAACTCTTAGAAATCAATGTACCCCTTCTCTTTTCAAATCACGACTCATTAAATCTTTGACTACTAATTTTGGATCTTTATCTTCATAAAGCATTTTGTAGACTTCTTGAGTAATTGCCATTTCCACTTGCATTTTATCGCTTAAGTTCTTAGCACTCATAGTTGTCTTTACACCTTCTGCAACTTCGTTCATAGAATCTAGGATGTCTTTCAACTTTTCACCCTTCCCCAAACGAAAGCCTACCGTTCTGTTACGTGAAGCTTCCCCGCAACATGTAAGAACTAAGTCTCCCATTCCAGATGGGCCCAGGAAAGTCATAGGATCAGCACCCATTTTCAGACCCATTCGTGAAATTTCTGTTAGCCCACGAGTTATCAAGGCAGCCCTAGTATTTTGCCCAAAGCCTAGACCATCTG